>Ga0210387_10001223_pt1 | contig 19224 bp, 20 predicted proteins | sample IncBWC7OmetaG_FD_160108 | JGI IMG/M metagenome (GOLD analysis project Ga0210387, IMG submission 160108) | Forest soil microbial communities from Barre Woods Harvard Forest LTER site, Petersham, Massachusetts, United States - Inc-BW-C-7-O ...
AAGCGGTTTCGAGCGCATGACGGTCGGACCGGCGGACATGTTTTCGCTCGGCGCGCTCATGCTTTTTCCGCCACGCGTTCGCCGAAGATGCCCTGCGGCCGGAAGATCAGGAATGCTATCAGCACCAGGAAGGCGAAGCCGTCCTTGTACGGCACTGAAATGTAGGCCGCGCCAAACGTTTCGATCACGCCGAGCGCGAGCCCGCCGATGATGGCGCCGGCGACGTCGCCGAAGCCGCCGATGATGGTGGCGGCAAAGGCCTTCAGCGCAATCGTCGAGCCCATCTGGATCGAGACGAACAGCACCGGCGCCACCAGGATGCCGGCAAGGCCGCCGAGCACGGCGGAATAGATGAAGGTGATCATGATCATGGTGGAGACGGAAATGCCGAGCAGCGAGGCCATTTCCTTGTCCTGCGAGGTCGCCTGCAGCTTCTTGCCGAGCAGCGTGTGCTCGAAGAACCAGAAATTGAAGATCACCAGCGCGACCGTGACGGCGATGATCAGCAGATACTGGCTATCAAGATAGACCGGCCCGAGCTGGATGCCGGGCGTCTCGAACCAGCCCTGCAACACTTGCGGCTGCGGGCCGTAGATGGCGAGCACGGAGTTGGCGAGCAGGATCGAGGCACCGATGGTCGCGATGATCACCGGCAGGTAGGTGCGGTGACGCAGCGGATAATAGACGCCGAGATTGAAGATGACGCCAAGCAGCGCCATGCCGGCGAGCGCCAGCAGGAACGACAGCCAATAGGGCCAGCCGAGATCGACCGCGAACACCACCATCAGATAGGCGGCGACCATGGAGAACTCGCCCTGGGCGAAGTTCACCACATTGGTGGCGCGGAAGATCAGCACGAAACCGAGCGCGACCAGCGCATAGACGGCGCCGATGCCGATGCCGGTGAACAGCAGTTGTAGGACGAGATCCATCGCGGTTCTGGTTTGAGAGGGTTGTTTCGCTTCGTAAACAGCGTTTCGGCCTCCCCCGTTTTCTTTGGGGGAGGCCGAAGGCGCCGGGCTTAGTCAGTGAACTCGATGTGCTTGTCGAAGACGATGTTGCCCTTGTCGTTCTTCACGATGTTGTAGCCGTGAAGCCCATCGCCGTTCTGGTCGAAATTGTATTCGCCCTCGGCACCGGGGAACTTCTTCGTCGCCAGGATCGCCTCGCGGATTTTCGCCGGATCGGTCGAGCCGGCCTTGTTGATCGAGGCCGACAGCACGGTGACGGCGTCAAAGGTCCAGGAGCTCTGGTTATCCGGCGCGACCTTGACCGCGTCGCGATAGACCTTGCCGAACGCCTTCGAGCCCTCGCTGGAATCTTCGGCGTAATCGGCAACACCGTAGGTGTTGTAGAGCGCGGGACCGGCGAGCTTGAGCGCGGTGATGTTGACGATCGAGGGCGAGCCGACCCAGGGAATGTTGACGCCGAGCTGACGGAGCTGGCGACCGAAGATGCCGAGGTCGTTCTCGAAGGTGAAGTAGGAGCCGAGGATATCGGCGCCTGACTGCTTGATCGCGAGCACGACCGGCGTGAAATCCTGGCTCTGGTTGGCATAGCCTTGATCGGTCGCCGTGGCGTCGAGCTTGCCCAGCGCCTCCGTCAGCGCCTTGCCGCCGGCGGTGCCGAACGCGTCGGTCGAATGCAGCACGAACCATTTCTTCTTGCCGAGCGTGTTGACGCCGTACTCGGCGATGACGCGGCCGGAATAGCTGTCATTGGGGCGGAAACGGAACAGCCACTGATTGCCCATATGGGTGAGATTCGGATCGGTGCCGCCGATCATCACGGGCTTGCCGAGCTTGAGCACGTCTGGCGCCATCGCATGCACCTGGGTCGAACGGATCGAGCCGAGGAAGGCGACGATGTCGGATTGCGCGGCAAGCTTCGAGAAGGCCAGCACAATGCCGGGATTGGTGGTCTGGTCGTCCTCGACGATCAGCTCGGCCTGCTTGCCCAGAATGCCACCGGCCTTGTTGACCGCATCGAGCGCGAGCTTGGCGCCCTTGATGGCATAGCCACCGGATTCAGCCGCGGGTCCCGTGACCGGCGCGCACATGCCGATCTTGATGGTCGCACCTTGCGCCCGTGCACTGGTGATGATGTGGGGTGCTGCGATACCGGCAGCGAGAGCGGCCGCGAAATCGCGTCGGGTCAGTCTCATTCCATTCCTCCCTGAGGCCGGGCTTCCTTGTCGGCCTTTCTTGGTATTGGCGAGCCGTTCGAGGCCCGCGAAAACCGGTTGCTACTTACGAAGTCCGAGCGTCTGAGTAAATTGGTATTAAATCGGGGCAAATTCGACTAACGGCGGAAGCGAACGGCCGCCAAACATGAACGCCGCGGGAGTGGCGTAATTCCCCTTTGGCACGGGCTTCTTGGTGCTCAAAGTGCGGGCGGCCGCAGAAGCTATGCGTCCGCCCCGTCGCAGCATGCAAATTTGCGTTACTCGTCGGCCTCCTCCGATGGCCCCATGCCGGCGAGGCTCGCTTCCAGCGCGCCCAGCATGTCCTGCAGCGCGGCAAGCTTTTTGGAGCCATAGCGGCGGGTGATGGCGGCATAGATCGCCTCCGACGACGGTGCGACCACCTCCATCAATCGCAGGCCCTTGTCGGAAATCGATACCAGGCCGCGGCGCAGATCGGTCTCCGCGGTCTTGCGTTCGACCAGGCCACGCGCCTCGAGATCGCGCAAGATGCGCGAGAGGCTCGGCGCCAGCAAGAAGGCAGTGTGCGCGAGCTCGGTGACTTCGATGGCGTCGATCGCGGCAAGCGCGCGCAGGATGCGCCATTGCTGCTCGGTCAGATCATGACGGCGCAGCGAAGGGCGGAACTTCCGCATGACAGCTTCGCGCGCGCGGAGCAGCGACATCGGCAGCGAGCGGGAGAAATCACGCATCGGCACGCGGCGCGTTGCCTTCGCCCTGCCCGATCCATTCGATTTCTTCTGCGCCATTGATTGCCCAAGTTTTGCGTTGCCCGAGTTTGCGTTGCAGCAAAATATCCCAAGGGGATTTGAGGGGGTTTGCAGCGAGACAGTTAACATGTTAATCATCTCGCCGCATCTCCTTTTTGTGAAGCAAGCATGGCCCTTTCCACCGAAGACATCCGCGCCGCGGCCGAGCGCCTGGATCGCGCAGAAAAGACCCGTACCCAGGTACGGCAACTCTCGCAGGAATTTCCCGCAATCACCATCGACGACGCCTATGCGATCCAGAAGGCGTGGATGGAGATCAAGGTCTCCGGCGGACGCGTGGTGAAAGGCCACAAGATCGGCCTGACCTCGAAAGCAATGCAGAGTGCGCTCAATATCGACGAGCCGGATTCCGGCGTGCTGCTCGACGACATGTTCTTTGCCGATGGCGGCATCGTGCCGACCGACCGCTTCATCGCGACGCGCGTGGAAGCGGAGCTCGCCTTTGTCATGGCCAATCGATTGTCCGGCCCCGATTGCACGATGTTCGACGTGCTGAACGCGACGGATTTCGTCGTGCCGGCACTCGAAATTCTGGACACGCGGGTCGAGCGCGTCGACCCCAAGACCAAAGCGACGCGAAAGATTTTCGACACCATAGCGGACAATGCCGCGAATGCCGGCATCGTGCTCGGTGGCCGGCCGATCCGGCCGCTGGAGGCTGATCTGCGCTGGATCGGCGCGCTCTGTTTCAAGAACGGACAACTGGAAGAAACCGGGCTTGCGGCAGGCGTGCTCAATCATCCCGCGACCGCCGTGGCCTGGCTTGCCAACAAGATCGCGCCGCACGGGCTCGCGCTCGAGGCGGGACAGGTCGTGCTGGCGGGATCGTTCATCCGCCCGATCGAGACTCGCAAGGGCGACACAATCCAGGCCGACTATCGCGCCTACGGTTCGGTGAGCTGTTATTTCGGCTGATAACAAAAATTAGGAGTGAAACCGCCATGCCGCATTTCACGATCGAATATTCCGCCAATCTCACCAAGCGCGTCGACATGGCTGAAATCGTCGAGGTCGTGCGCAAGGCCGCGGTCGAGACCGGCATCTTTCCGCTCGGCGGCATCCGCGTCCGCGCCGTCAGGTGCGAGCATTACGCCATCGCCGATGGCAATCCGAACCTCGCCTTCCTAGACATGGTGCTGCGGCTCGGCGAGGGCCGCGACCTCGCCGCACGGCAAAAGGCCGGCGAGCACGTCTTCAAGGCGCTGTCGGCGCATCTCGATCCCGTCTTTGCGCAAACCAAGTTCGCTTTGTCGTTCGACATGCAGATCAACGACAAGGACACGAGCTGGAAGCGCAATAACATTCACGAAGCCCTGAAAGCGGAGACCGCTCATGGATAAGGTCACGCCGAAATCCGATCTGTTCCAGGCCAACAAGGACCGCGTCGCGCCGCTGCTAAAGCAGCTGCGCGCCGACGGCATCGGCCACATGATCGACGGCAAGATCGTCGCCTCTGTCACGGGCGACACGTTCGAGACCAAATCGCCGGTCGATGGATCGGTGCTCGCCTCGGTCGCGCGCGGCGATGCCGAGGATATCGACCGCGCGGCGACGGCAGCGTCCCTCGCCTTCAAGGCCTGGCGCGACATGTCGGCCTCCATGCGGCGCAAGCTGCTGCATCGCGTGGCGGACGCGATCGAGGACCGCGCCGACGATATCGCCGTGCTCGAATGCATCGACACCGGACAGGCGCATCGCTTCATGGCCAAAGCCGCGATCCGCGCAGCGGAGAATTTCCGCTTCTTCGCCGACAAATGCGCGGAAGCGCGTGACGGCCTTAATACGCCAAGCGAGGAGCACTGGAACATCTCGACCCGCGTGCCGATCGGCCCGGTCGGCGTGATCACGCCGTGGAACACGCCGTTTATGCTGTCCACCTGGAAGATTGCGCCTGCGCTGGCCGCGGGCTGCACCGTCGTGCACAAGCCCGCGGAATGGTCGCCGGTGACGGCCGACATGCTCGCCAAGCTCGTCAAGGAAGCCGGCGTGCCTGATGGCGTGCTCAACACCGTGCACGGCATCGGCGAGGAAGCCGGCAAGGCGCTGACCGAGCATCCCGCGATCAAGGCGATCGGCTTTGTCGGCGAGAGCGCGACGGGCTCGGCGATCATGGCGCAGGGCGCGAAGACGCTCAAGCGCGTGCATTTCGAGCTTGGCGGCAAGAACCCGGTGATCGTGTTCGACGACGCCAATCTCGACCGCGCGCTCGATGCGGTCGTGTTCATGATCTACTCGCTCAACGGCGAGCGCTGCACCTCCTCCAGCCGCCTCTTGGTGCAGGAGAGCATTTCCGAAAAGTTCATCGAGAGGCTGACGGCGCGTGTGAAAGCGCTGAAGGTCGGACATCCCCTCGATCCCGCGACCGAAATCGGACCGCTGATCCACGAGCGGCACCTGGCAAAAGTCTGCTCGTATTTCGATGTGGTGAAGAAGGACGGCGCTGTCATCGCGGTCGGCGGCAAGACCTATGATGGCCCGGGTGGCGGCCACTATATCGAGCCGACGCTCGTCACCGGCGCGAACGCCAGGATGCGCGTCGCACAGGAGGAAGTGTTCGGGCCGTTCCTGACCGTGATCCCCTTCCGCGATGAGACGCACGCGATCGAGATCGCCAATGACGTCAATTATGGCCTCACCGGCTATGTCTGGACCGGCGACATGGGCCGGGCGCTACGCGTTGCCGATGCACTCGAAGCCGGCATGATCTGGCTCAATTCGGAGAACGTGCGCCATCTGCCGACCCCGTTCGGCGGCATGAAGGCGTCCGGCATCGGCCGCGACGGCGGCGACTACTCCTTCGACTTCTACATGGAAACCAAGCACGTCTCGCTGGCGCGCGGCACGCACAAGATTCAGAAGCTGGGAATTTGACAACCACTGTCGTTCCGAGGCGCGCGCGTCAGCGTGCGAACCCGGAACCTCGAGATTCAGGGTTCGATGCTTCGCATCGCCCCGGAATGACATCGCAAGGACAGACAATGCCCATTCCGAAACACATCTTCGACCCGCCCTTCAACATCATCCGCTCGAGCCACGTCGTACTCGACGTCACCGACCTGAAGGCAAGCCGTGCCTTCTATGAAACGGCGGTCGGCCTCTATGTCGAGGATGCCGATGACAGCGCGGTCTATCTGCGCGGCTACGAGGAGCACCAGCATCACTCGCTGGTGCTGCGCAAGGCGCAAGTCGCGGCCTGCAACCGGATCGGCTTCAAGGTCGGCAATGACGGGGATCTCGACAAGGCGGCGGCCTTCTTCTCCGAGAACGGCATCCAATACAAATTCGCCGATCAGCCGTACCAGGGCCGCACGCTGCAATTCACCGATCCCTTCGGCTTCCAGATCGAGCTCTACGCCGCGATGGACAAGCGGCCGCATCTCTTGCGCCGCTACGATCTCTACAAGGGCTGCCATCCGCAGCGGCTCGACCACTTCAACATCTTCGCCGCCGAAGTTCAGGGCACGATGGATTTCTACGCTCGGCTCGGCTTTCGCCTGACCGAATATGCCGAGGAGGATGGGCCGAACGGACGCATCGCCGCCGCCTGGCTGCATCGCAAGGGCAATGTGCACGACCTCGCCATCACCAACGGCAAGGGGCCCCGCCTGCATCATTTCTGCTACTGGGTGCCGACCGCGATGAACGTGCTGCATCTCTGCGACGTGATGGCCTCGAGCGGCTACCTGAAGAACCTGGAGCGCGGCCCCGGCCGGCACGGCATCTCCAATGCCTTTTTCCTCTATGTCCGCGACCCCGACGGCCATCGCCTCGAGCTTTATACCAGCGACTACTTCACGATGGATCATGATCACGAGCCGCTGCGATGGTCACTGACCGATCCGCGGCGCCAGACGCTGTGGGGCGCGCCGGCGCCGCGCTCCTGGTTCGAGGAAGGCTCGCCCTTCCCGGCCACCAAGGTGCGCGAGCCCGCCTTCCAGGCCCAAGTCACCGTCGCGGATTAAGGGACGGCAATCGTGACCGCAACCAGCGTCTCCGAACTCAAGCTGATCGCCGGCGGCTCGCTCGCCGGCCTGTTTCGTGAACTCGGCCCGCTGTTCGAGAAGGCAAGCGGCTACGGGCTCTCCATTCATTTCGATGCCACGCCAAACATCATCAGCCGCATCAATTCCGGTACGCCGTTCAACGCGGTCGTTGTTCCGATCGATGTGTTCAAGGATAGCGCCGCGAAGGAACGCCTCACCAAGCAGACCGAGGTCGCCCGCGTCGGCTATGGCGTGATCGTCCGCGCCGGCGCGGCAAAGCCCGATCTCTCGACGGCTGACGCCTTCAAGAAAACGCTGCTCGCGGCTTCCTCGGTCGCCTCGGTCCCCGCCAGCGCGGCCGGCGCCTATGTCACCAAGGTCTATGAGCGGCTCGGCATCGCTGACGAGATGAAGGCCAAGACCAAGGTCGAGGCCTTGCCGACGGCGATCGCGCCTGTCGTTGCCAGGGGCGAAGCCGAACTCGGCGTCTTCCTCGCCAACGTGTTCAATGCACCCGGCATCGAGCTTGCCGGACCGTTCCCGGCCGATTTGCAGCAGGAACTCGTCTTCGCCGCAGCGATTGCCAGAGATGCCGAAGCGACCGGCGCGGCAAACGCGCTGCTCGATTTTCTGAAAACCCCACCCGCCGTCGCCGCCATCAAGGCGGCCGGCATGACTCCCAGCTCACACCACACCGATTGAGTAGCAGATGACAGCTCCCGCCTCTCGCCTTGCGACCTACACCATCAACGGCAAGACCAAATATGGCGTCGTCGCCCAAGGCGGCCTCATCGATCTCTCCTCGCGCTACGGCAAGGATTATCCGACCCTGCGCGAAGTCATCGCAGCCGGTGCGCTGACAAAGCTCGCCGACGATGCGGCGAAGCGCACGCCGGATGATCCGCTCGACGGCATCATTTGGCAGCCGCCGATCCCCTCCCCGGAAAAGATCATCTGCATCGGCGTGAACTATCCGGACCGCAACGCCGAATATAAAGACGGCTCGGACGCGCCGAAATTTCCGAGCATGTTCATGCGCACACCACGCTCCTTTGTCGGCCACAACTCACCCTTGGTGCGCCCGCGCGCCTCGACCCAGCTCGACTATGAGGGCGAGGTGACGATCGTGATCGGCAAGGCCGGCCGCCACATCAAGCAAGCTGATGCGCTCAGCCATATCGCCGCACTGACGCTCTGCAACGAAGGCACCATCCGCGACTGGGTGCGGCACGCGAAATTCAACGTGACGCAAGGCAAGAATTTCGATTCCACCGGCAGCCTCGGGCCGTGGATCGTGCCCTACACCAGCGAAGCGCAGCTCGCCGACATCCGCCTCTCCACGCGCGTCAATGGCGAAACGCGGCAGGACGACCGCACCTCGCGGCTGATCTTCAAGATTCCCTATCTCCTCGGCTACATCTCGACCTTCACCACCCTGGTGCCCGGCGACGTCATCGTCACGGGCACGCCGACCGGCGCCGGCGCACGTTTCGACCCGCCGCGCTACCTCAAGCCCGGCGACGTCGTCGAGATCGAGGCCGACGGCATCGGCGTGCTGCGCAATCCCGTCGCCGACGAAAATCTGTAAGGACTGTTCCCATGACTTCCATGACCGGCGGCGAAGCGATCGTCAGCTCCATCGTCGCCCACGGCGTCGACACCGTGTTCGGCCTGCCCGGCGCGCAGACCTATGGCCTGTTCGACGCCTTCCACCAGGCGCAGCTCAAGGTCATCGGCGCGCGGCATGAGCAGGCCTGCGGCTACATGGCCTATGGCTATGCGCGCTCCACCGGCCGGCCCGGGGTGTTCAGCGTGGTGCCCGGCCCGGGCCTGCTCAATGCGGGTGCTGCGATGCTGACCGCGTTCGGCGGCAACGAGCCGGTGCTGTGCCTGACCGGCCAGGTGCCGACACAGTTCCTCGACAAGGGCCGCGGCCATCTGCACGAGATGCCGGACCAGCTCGCGACCTTGCGCACCTTCGTGAAATGGGCCGAGCGCATCGAATATCCCGGCATCGCACCTACGATGGTTTCGCGTGCCTTCCAGGAGATGATGTCGGGCCGCCGCGGCCCGGTGGCGCTGGAAATGCCCTGGGACGTGTTCACGCAGCGCGCTGAAGTCAGCGCCTCGAAGGTGTTCGATCCTTTCCCCTCGCCGCAACCGGATGCTGACCGCATCAAGGATGCGGCGGCGCTGATTGCCGCCAGCAAGACGCCCATGATCTTCGTCGGGTCCGGTGCGATCCATGCACGCGAGGAGATTCTCGAGCTCGCCGAGATGATCGATGCGCCCGTCGTCGCCTTCCGCAGCGGCCGCGGCATCGTCTCCAACGCGCATGAGCTGGGGCTCACCATGGCCGCCGCGTACCGGTTGTGGCCGACCACCGACCTGATGATCGGCATCGGGACGCGGATGGAGCTCACGACCATGACGCGCTGGCCCTATCGCCCGGACGGGCTGAAGTCAGTGCGCATCGAGATCGACCCGGCCGAAATCCGCCGCTACACGCCCGATGTGGCCGTGATCTCGGATGCGCAGAGTGGAACGCGCGATCTGGTCGCGGCCGTCCGCAAGGCCGGCTATCGCAAGACTTCCGGCCGCCGCGCTGCCATTCGCGAGGCGACTGCCGCGGCACAGGAAGAAATCCAGAAGGTGCAGCCGCAGATGGCTTACCTCAACATCCTGCGCGAGGTGTTGCCGGACAACGCCATCGTTACCGACGAGCTGTCGCAGGTCGGCTTTGCGTCCTGGTACGGCTTTCCGATCTACCAGCCGCGCACTTTCATCACCTCGGGCTATCAGGGCACGCTCGGCTCGGGCTTCCCGACCGCGCTCGGCGCCAAGCTCGCCAATCCCGACAAGCCGGTGGTGGCGATCACTGGTGACGGCGGCTTCATGTTCGGTGTGCAGGAATTGTCCACCGCCGTGCAGTTCAACATCGGCGTGGTGACGTTGGTATTCAACAACAACGCCTACGGAAATGTGCGCCGCGACCAGCGCCTGCGCTTCGACGGCCGCGTGGTGGCGGCCGATCTCGTCAATCCGGATTTCGTCAAGCTTGCGGAGTCGTTTGGGGTTGCCGCAAGCCGCGTCACCTCGCCCGACCATTTCAAGCCCGCGCTGGAGAAGGCGCTGGCGCATGGCGGGCCGTCCTTGATCGTGGTCGAAGTGCCGCGGGATTCGGAAGTCACGCCGTGGACGTTCATTCACCCGGCAAGGAACTGAGGCGCCGTCATTCCGGGACGTGCGTAGCGCGGACCCGGAATGACTGGCTAAATCCGGCGATGCGCGTTCTGCTGCAATCTCGCTGCCGCGATCACCAGCAACCCCGCGCCGGCCACCGACCAGCACGCGACCGGCGCCCAGTGCAGGAGCGGCGCGTAGTCGGGCAGCTTCTGCAGGCCGCCCGCGACCGCTGCCATCCGCGCAAAGGTCGCCAGCGCCAGCGCGGAGAAGACGAGGCCTGTCACCTTGCCTTCGGCGCCGGTATGGCCGATCGCGAGCGCCGCCGACACCGCACTCATCAGCATGCAGCCCCAGGCCGCACCGGCGATGAATTGCGCCGCGATCTCGGTGTTGAGACCACCGGCGACTTCCGCCACCAGCACCGCGACGGCGCCCAAAAGCCCCGCCGCGCCCATCACGATCAACCCGCCGCGATGCTTGACGATCAGGCTCGCCGGAAACATCGCGACATTGAAGCCGATCCAGAACACCGGCATCAGCCATTGCAGATCCATCGGCTTGGCAAAACGCAGATAAAGCGGCCCGCTGTTGATGGCAAAATGCAGCTGGTAGCCCAGCGCGAGCAGCACCATCGCGGCGATGAAGATAATCGGCATCGTGCCGAACGGCTTCAGCGGCGCGGCCGGCTTGGCCGGGACAGCGTCGTCCGCGAGGTCACGCTCGACCCGCGAGAGCGCGAAGGTCGTGATCAAGATCACGACGCTGGAGATCACGAAGGGCAGCCGCGCATCGATATCGCGCAACACCACGCCGAGATAAGGCGAGACAGCGCCGGCGAGACCATAACCAAGCATGGCGAGTGCCGCGAGAAATGGAATCCTGGGCCTGGCGGCGTACTTTCCGAGCAAGAGCAGCGGCGGTGCGCGTAGTGCCGAGGACGTGATCGCCCAGATCACGATCAACGCGATGAAAAGGCTCTTTGCGCTGCCGGCGCTTGCGACAAAGGGCAACGCCGCAAAGGCCGCGCAGGACAGCGCCGTCAGCACGGCGACGATCAAGCCGAGACGGCCGACCAACTCAGCGATGCGATCAGCGGCAATGCCCATCGCGGTGTCGGTGATGGTGAAGATGGCCTGGTCCATCATGAGCAAGAGGATCACGGCCGTCGGCGCGATGCCGACCTGCGCCGCCAGCTTCGGTAGATAGATGACATAAGTGGTCCAGCCCAGCGTGAACACGAGCTGCAAAAATGCGAGATAGATACCAGCGCGATTGCCGCTGCTGGACGTTTCGGCGGTGAGCTCTGTCGTGGCCATGGGGCCAGCATAAAGCAGGCGGAGGCCGGCGGAAATGCGACAAACCTACGTTATCTGGTCGTTAGCCGGCCTTGCGGAACGTCAGGTTGATGCGCAGCCGGCCGAGCACCGCGTGCTCGCCGTCGGCGAGCGGCGCGACGCCGTGAAAGACAAGCCGCGACGGGCCGCCCCAGACCACGACGTCGCCGTGCTCCAAACGGTAGCGCGCGGTCTTGTCAGCGCGCTTCAAGCCGCCCCAGAGGAAGGTCGCAGGCAATCCCAAGGACACCGAAACAATCGGCGCGTCATAATTCTTCTCGTCGCGGTCCTGGTGCAGCGACAGGCGCGTGCCGGGCTCGTAACGGTTGACGAGACAGGCCTCGGGGCGGAAGCCCGCAAAGCCGGCCTGCGCCGCCGCCTGCCCCGCCAGCTCGCGAAAGACCGGCGGCATCTCCGGCCATGGCTGGCCGGAATCCGGATCGATCGCGTCATAGCGATAGCCGGTGCGATCACTGACCCAGCCAAGGCTGCCGCAATTGGTCATCGCCACCGACATCTGGTGTCCGCCAGGTGTGAAGAGGCGGCGGAACGGTGCCTGCGCGCTCACCCGGCTCACGGCGTCGAGCAGGTCATGCTGGATCGGCCGCGCAAAACCGCGCAACAGCAACGCGCCCTCGCCGATCGGCTCGCGCGCCGGCAGCACCTCGGCACTGTCAAACAAATCTGCCGTCATTTGGCATCATGGAAGATCACGCCGACGGTGTGACGGCGGCCGGAGCGCAGCCGGCTCACGCCATGACGAAGGTTGACGCGATAGGTGCCGCGCGTGCCTTGCACCGGGCGGTGATGCACGGCAAACGCGACCGCATCGCCCTGCTTGAGCGCAACCACCTCCGCACGCGACTGCATGCGCGGGCGCTGCTCGGTCAGCACGAACTCGCCTCCCTCGAAATCGCGATCGGGCTCGGACAGGAGGATCGCGACCTGCAGCGGGAAGACGTGCTCGCCATAGAGATCCTGATGCAGGCAATTGTAATCGCCGGCCTCATATTGCAGCAGCAGCGGCGTCGGGCGGTTCTGGCCGGCCTCATGACAGCGCTTCAGGAAAGTCTCGTGGCGATCGGGATAGCGGATGTCGATGCCCATCGCTTCGTTCCAGCGATTGGCGATGCTTCGTAGCCGTGCATAGAGCACTGGGCGCAACGAGGCGATCAGGTCCGGCAGCGGATAGGAAAAGTATTTGTACTCGCCGCGGCCAAAGCCGTGACGGCCCATCACGACGCGGCTGCGGAAGTTCGCATCATCCGGATAGAGCGCGGTGATGGCGCGGCATTCGTCTGGTGCAAGCAGATGCTTGAGGACCGCGCAGCCCTGCGCGTCGAGATCGGTCTCGGCCTGCGCCCAGTCGATCGCGTCGACGCGGGCGGCGATGCCGGAGGGGGCAATCGGGCGGATGGTTTTGGTTGTGGCTGTCATAACCACAATCTGGGCCAGCCGAGCAGTTTGCGCCACCCGATTTCTGGCAGTTCCCCCGTCATTGCGAGCGAAGCGAAGCAATCCACAGCACCACACGCGGGACCATGGATTGCTTCGTCGCTACGCTCCTCGCAATGACGGTCGAGCTAGCCCCGCACCGGCAGCGTGGCGATATCGTAGGCGTGGCGGATGGTGCGCTTTAGCACCGGATCCTCCAATTCAAACTCAAAACGTTCGGCCGGGCGGATGCCGCCTTTGGCGGCGAAGGTGCCGCCGAACATCACGCATCCATCAGGCAATTTGCCGCCCTCAAAACCCTTCGCCAGCAATTCCTTGACCGGCAGCATCGCGTCCAGCGCGCCCTCCTGGTACAGCTCGCGCTTGCCCTTGTTCCAGGCCCAGGAGCGCAGGACCATCTTGTCCCAATGGCCGATGACGTCCTCCAGCTCCCAGAGCGTGGAAGCGACCGGCTTGTCGCACATCTGCTTGGAGACGGTGACGCTGTAGCTCTCGACCCTGCGGTCGGTGTGATCGGAGCCGAGGCCGACAAAGGTGCGGCCCTGCCAGCCGACCAGAAAGAACTCGACCTCGCCGGAGGAATCCTCGCCGCAGGCCTCGATGGAATCCTCCTGGGTCAGCCGCCGCGCCGAGCAGCGATAATAGATCGGCGTCGTCGCCGGTCGCTTGATGCCGAGCGCCTCGAGCTCGACGATATGCTTGTCACGCGCGACGGGATCGCGCCCGGTCCAGCCGGCGATCACGGCCTGGTCGATGGCAAGCGTCAGCGGAACGGAGCCGCCCTCGCGGTCGATCACGGTAAAGGTCAAGTCAAACACGGATCGCTCCTTCCATGCCGAGCGCAAGCTCGAAGATGCGGCGATCGGAGCCGCCGGTCGAGGCCAGCATCAATCCAACCGGCACCTCGCCCTCGCGATGCGCCGGCAGCGAGATCGCACAGCCGTCGATCATGTTGATCAGGGTGCAATTGCGTAAAGACCGCAAATTCGCAACCGTGAACGCCTTGTCGTCGGCGACGTCGGCGATCTTGGGCGGCGTGTTCGCGGTGGTCGGCAGCACCAGCGCGTCATAGGGGGCGAGCCGAATTGCAATGCGTGCGATCAGCGAGCGCCGGGCATTGAGCAAGTCGATATATTCGGCAGCGCTGATGCCTTCGCCGCGCAGGATACGTGACGAGACACGCGGATCGTAGTCATCGCCCTTGCTGGTCAGGAGATAGCGGTGCCAGGCGTAGCTCTCCGCGGCGGCAAAGCCACCCTTTGCGTTCATCACGCCGACATCAAGGAATTCCGGCACGTCGATATGCTCGATCAGCGCGCCCGCGCGCGACAGCGTCGCAAGCGAGCGCTCGAACGTCTTCGCGACGGCGTCGTCCAGATCATCGAGCGCAACCGTCGTCGGCACCGCAAGCCGCATGCCCTTGATCGGCCGCCGCTGGATCACCGCTGGTTGCTCATCAGCGAGCACGGCATCCAGCGTCGCGCAGCACTGCACGGAATTGGCGAGCGGCCCAAAACTGTCGAGCGAGAATGACAGCGGCACGCCGCCGTCGAGCGGAATGCGGCGCTGGGTCGGCTTGTAGCCAACGATGCCGTTATAGGCGGCGGGAATCCGGCACGAGCCGCCGGTGTCGGTGCCGAGCGCGCCATGGGCCATGCGATCGACGATCGATACCGCCGCGCCCGAGGACGAGCCACCGGGCACGTGACCGACGCCGCGCTGCCAGCCGCTTTTCGGCGTGCCGTAGTGCGGGTTGATGCCGATGCCGGAATAGGCAAATTCGGTCATGTTGGTGCGGCCAATGACGACAAAGCCGGCGCGACGCAGCCGCGCGATCGCAGTGGCGTCCTTGTCGGCGGGCGCAGAGTCTTCCAGCGCGCGCGAACCGGCGCGGGTCACCTGCCCCCGGATGTCGAAGAGGTCCTTGATCGAGACGGGGATGCCGGCAAAGCGGGTTGGCGCCGCATGCGCGTTGCGCAAGTGGTCCATGGCGTCGGCGGCCTCCAGCGCCGCTTCCTTGTCGACATGGATGAAGGTGCGCTGCCCCTCGCCCGCGGGATCGGCGATCCGGGAAATACACTCCTCGACGAGTTTGCGGGCTGTGGTGCGGCCGGCCTGGAGATCGTCGGCAAGCGCGGCAAGAGTCGGGTTCGGCATGGTTGTTGTGCCTGATTATTTGTCCGAAGGCGGGACGATTTCGAGGTCGAGCAGCGCGGAGCTCAGCGACTTGCCGTGCGCATCGAGCGCGAGCGAACGCGTCACCCCGCCCCCGAGCGTCTGGTCCATCACAAAATTCAGCGCCGCGATGTTCGGCAACTCATAACGCACCACACTGCCTTCGACAACGCCGGCGAAATGCGCTTTGACGCGATCGGCGGTCACTTGTTCTTGCAGTAAGGAAAAATGCTTGGGGTCATAGGCGATGACGGAGATGTTGGACGTGTTGCCCTTGTCGCCGGTACGGGAATGGGCGATCTCGCGGAGCTTCATCGCTTACACCTCGACAAAGCGCACGTGCGGCTTGGCCAGCTCGCGCGGCAGCAGCACGGAGGCGACCGCAACGACATCGCGCGAAGACTTCCAGGCCCCGCCGCCGCCGGCCGGGCCATTGGTATAGAGCGTCTCGACCTCGTTGCCGATGCGCACGGCCTCACGCAGATTTTCAGTGCGGCCGGCGACGCGCACGCGTACCTCATAGGGCTCGTTGCCATGCGCGGACACCTGTGGCCCATGCAACGCGTCCATGCCGATCAGATCGAAGCGCAATTCGCTGGTGGAAACGCCGGTCAGCTTCAGCCGCTCGCGGACGATGTCGAGCGCCAGCCTGCCGCGCGCGAGCGCGCCGGGGCCGGCATAGGAGATTTGTCCCTCGCCGATGAAACTGTCGACATAGCCGACCGAGACCTTCAGCGTATCAGTACGTTTGGTGCCACGGCCGCCGCTGACGCGGACGCGATCCGGCGCGATCTCCTCGACGGAGACTTGCGAGAAGTCCGCGACCACGTCCGGCTGGAAATATTTTCGGGGATCATGGACCTCGTAGAGCAACTGCTCCTTGCAGGTCTGCGCTGTCACCGCGCCGCCCGAGCCCGGCACCTTGGTGATGACGAGCGAACCATCTTCACCGACTTCGCCGATCGGAAAGCCGAGCCGCGCCAGATCAGGAATGTCCTTGTATCCGGGGTCGGCGAAATAGCCTCCGGTGATCTGGCCGGCGCATTCGAGCAGATGCCCGGCGACAGTGCCTTGCCCCAACAGATTCCAGTCATCCATCGCCCAGCCAAAGGCATGGATCATCGGAGCGAGGAACAATGCGGGATCGGAGGCGCGGCCGGTGATGACCACATCGGCGCCGGCGCTGAGCGCCTCCGCCATTGGCTCGGCGCCGAGATAGGCGTTGGCCGAAAGCAGCTTGTTGCCGAGCTGCTTGATCGTGCCTTCGAATTCCATGATCGGGAGATCATTGGCCTTGCAGGCATCGAGCACATCGTCGCCGACGATCGCGGCGATCTTCAGCTTGGACAGGCCGAGCGAACGCGCGATCTCGGCGGTCCTTCGCGCCGCGGCTTCCGGATTGGCCGCGCCCATATTGGTGACGATCTTGATGCCCTTCTTGGTCCCTTTGGCGGCGCAGAGCGGCAGCACCGCGCGCATGCGCTCTTCGAGCAAGGGATCGTAGCCGCCTTCCGGATTCTTCATCCGCGCCTGCTGTGCCAGCGCGACCGTGCGCTCGCCCAGGCACTCGAACACGAGATAGTCGATGTCGCCCTTTTCGGCGAGCTCGACCGCGGGCTCGATACGGTCGCCCGAATAGCCTGCGCCAGACCCGATCCTGATCGTCCGCATCACTTCAGCCCGAAATAGGCGCGGTGCAGCTCATCATTGCCGCTCATCTCGGCAACAGTGCCGGAGAAACGGATGCGTCCGCCTTCCAGCACGAACACGCGCGTTGCGATGCGAAGGAAAGCGATATTCTGCTCGGCAATCAAGAGGGCCAAACCGCGGCCCTGCAGGCCGCTCAGCGCACGGATGACTTCCTTGACGAACAGCGGCGACAGCCCGGCGGAGGGCTCATCCATGACCAAAAGCTTCGGTTCCGCGGACAAGGCCTTGGCAATACCGAGCATTTTGCGCTGGCCGCCCGATAGACTCGAGGCGGGATCGCGGCGTTTGTCGCGCAGCACGGGAAACAGGCCGTATAGTTCTTCCACCCGCGCGCCGGGATTGGCATGGCCCAGCGCCTGCGCGCCGACGCGGATGTTCTCCTCGATCGAGAGGTCCGGAAATACGGCGAGTTCCGACATATAGGTCATGCCGCGCTTCATGCGCTCGGCCGAGCGCATGCGCGTGATGTCCTCGCCGCTAAGGCTAATATGACCCTGGCGTGCATCGATCAGCCCGACCAGCGATTTCAGGAAGGTGGTCTTGCCGGCGCCGTTGGCGCCCAGCAGCAGCACGGTTTCGCCCGGCCGCACGTCGAGATCGACGCCCCACAGCACCTGCATGGTGCCGTAGCCAGCATCGACGCGCTTTGCGTCGAGAAGTGGTTTGGTGTCCAGAAGCGACGCAGCGTCAGGCGGCATGCTCGCCTCCCAGAAACACCTCGATCACCTGGGGCTCGCGCACCGCGGCGGCAAGCTTGCCTTCAAAAATTTCCTTGCCGGCGTTGAGCACGATAATGCGGTCGGTAATCTGCTCGATGAAGCCCATGAGATGCTCGACCACGATGATCGCGATGCCGGTGGCCGCCAGTCCCTTGATGCGGCCGGCGATCCAGTCGAGTTCTGCCGGGTTGAGGCCGGCGGCGAGCTCGTCGAGGAGGAGCAGCCGTGGCCGCGTAGCAAGCGCGCGGGTGAGATCGAGCATCTTTTGCTGCGCGCTGTTGAGATCGGCGGCGGGACGGTCGGCGATCTCGCGCAGGCGATACTCGTCCAGCAGCTCGTCGATGGTCGGCGGGGTGACCTGCGCATAGCCGTAAGCCAGCGCGACCTGGATGTTCTGGCGGACGGTCAGCGACAAAAACGGCTTCGGCACCTGGAAGGTACGGTTGATGCCGCCATGCACGAGCTTGTGCGAGGCGACGCCGCCGATCGAGGCGCCGTCGAAGTCGACCTCGCCGCCATCGGGCGCATAAAGGCCGGAGACGACGTTGATCGCGGTGGTCTTGCCGGAGCCGTTGGGCCCGACCAGTCCCAGGATCTCGCCAGGCACGACGTGGAAGCTCAGACCATCCAGCGCGTAGAAGCCGCCGAAGCGCTTCACGAGTTTCGACACATTGAGAATGGGTTTTGCGTCAGGGGACATGCCACCCCCTCCGCGTTGCCAGCGACACAAGACCAGCCGGCAGGAACAGCACCAGCCCCATGATCAACAGGCCATAGATGAGCTGGAAATATTGCGGCGTGGTGAAACCGATCAAATTATAGATACCGTAGAGGATCAGCACGCCGAGGATCGGTCCGGTGATGGTGGCGACGCCGCCAAACAGCGCGAACACAATGGCGAAGATCGAGAAGTCGCCGGAGAAGACGTTGTCGGGATAGAATACCGAGACGTACCAGGCATAGATGCCGCCCGCGAGACCTGCGACCAGCGCCGACGCGAGCCAGGCGATCACGCGCATCTTGACCACGTTGACGCCCGCCATCGAGGCCGAGACCGCGTCCTCACGCACCGCCTGCAAGGCGAGACCGAAGGCGGAGTTCTTCAGATAGATCACGCCGCCGACCGTCAGCGCCAGCACGACCAGCGCCGCATAATAAGCGTTGGTCGGGTTGAAGGTGCCGGTGAGCGACACGCCGTACGGTCCCTTGGTGATGCCCTCCAGCGCCGGGTTGGCGATGAGATGCAGCACCGCGAGCGAGGCCGCGAGATTGGCGATCGCAAAATAGGCGCCGGATAGCCGCAGCAGCGGCGTCAGCAACAGCCCGAGTGCGACGCCGACGAGGCCGCCGACCAGGACCGCGGCGATCGCGGGCATCTGCAGATGCATCACCATGACGGCGAAGCCATAGGCGCCGGCACCGAAGAAGCCGACATAGCCGAACGGCAGATAGCCGGTGAACCCATAGATGATATTCACGCCCTGAGCGAGGATCAGGAAGATCACGAAGTTGAACAGCAGCAGATGGTTTTGATAGACGCCGGGCGCGATCGCAAAAAGGACGACGAGCGGCGCCAGGATGAACAGCGTGTGCTTCAGCGCATCAGGCAACGCGCACCCGCCTTCCGAGCAGGCCGCTCGGACGCAACAACAGGATCAGGATCAGAAGCACGTAAGGCAAGAGGTCGGC
>Ga0210387_10001224_pt1 | contig 19211 bp, 17 predicted proteins | sample IncBWC7OmetaG_FD_160108 | JGI IMG/M metagenome (GOLD analysis project Ga0210387, IMG submission 160108) | Forest soil microbial communities from Barre Woods Harvard Forest LTER site, Petersham, Massachusetts, United States - Inc-BW-C-7-O ...
CTATGGCGCGGCCGCAGGACTTGGCTTTGCCGCCTACGAAAACCTCGCTTATCTGGTGCAGCATGCGGAGATGTGGCGCGCGCTGGCGGCGCTGCGCAGCGTGCTGACCGTGCCGTTTCATGGCGCGCTCGGCGTCATTGCCGGCGCTTATCTCGCGATTGCGCGCAGCGGCACCGCGCTCGGCGCCCATCGCTTTCACCGCGATTGGGCCCGCATCTCGAGTTATTTCCTGATGGTCGCCGGCCCCGTGGCCCTGCATGCCGGCTTCGATTTTCCGCTTTTGATGTTGCAGAAGAACGCCGACCTCGATTCCTCCGCCCGGCTCTGGCTCGGAATCGCCAGCATCCTGATCGGTTTCTCCTCGATCGGCTTTGCGATGCGCCTGGTGCGGCGCGTCGCCCGCCATCACGCTCCGCGCACCGAGCTCGACCGCGAGCGGCTGAGCCATCTCCGCAAGATGTGGGCCGTCCTGGTCGGCGGCGGCGGCGCCGGCTTCATCGGGCTGGTGTTCGTGCTGACCTCGGTGCACCACTGGCTGCTCAATCCCGACCGCAACCTTGCTTTTATGCTGATCCCGATCGCGCTCGCCTCAATCGGACTTGGCTGCGCGCTGTTGGTTGTCACAACCGCGATCTATATTAACAGCCGCAACCGCATGCGTGGCACGACCCAGGGCTTTTCGTCGGCACCCGGCCACGGCTAAGATCAGCTGACCTTAGGCCAATCTTGCGCCAGTCGCCAGCGCAGCACCGGGAGAGCTTCCATGACCCTTCCTGACCAGTTGAATAAACTTCAGTCCAAAGTGAACGCCGCGGTGCGCGAGCATTGGAAGGCCTTCCTGTTCGAAGGCATCCTGCTCTCCATCATCGGCCTCGCCGCCATGATCGTGCCGCCGCTCGCAAGCCTCGCCATCACCATCTTCCTCGGCTGGATGTTCCTGGTCAGCGGCATCGCGGGTCTGGTCGCGACCTATTGGGCGCGCAACATGCCGGGTTTCTGGTGGTCGTTGATCTCGGCGGCGCTGGCAGTATTGGCCGGCGGCATCCTGCTGGCGCGGCCGATGCAGGGAGTGCTGACGTTGACGATCGTGATCGGCGCCTATTTCCTCGCCGAGGGCGTCGCCACCATCATGTACGCGCTGGAGCACCGCAAGGAATTATCGGGACGCTGGTCCTGGCTCTTGATCGCGGGCCTGATGGACCTCGTCATCGCCTTCTTCATCATCGCGGGCCTGCCGGGCTCGGCGGAATGGGCGATTGGGCTTCTGGTCGGGATCAATATGCTGTTTGGCGGCGCGACCCTGATCGGCATGGCACTGGCGGCCCGCAACGCGGCACCCTGAACGCATGATCCGGAGCGCGATGATCATAATCATCGCGCTTTAGGGGGTGACAGACCAAACGGCCTGCGCTAAGGAAGCGCCCATGATCAACTTCGCCACCAGCTATTTTTGGTATTTCGGCTACGACAGCTCGCTGGCGGTGGGAGGATCGCGCTCAATCTGAAGAGAATTGCAGCACCAGTCCGAACAAGCCGCCAGAACCTGGCGGCTTTTTGTTTGGCCGCAGGTTCACCACAACAGGAGCCTGCCATGCTGAGTACCACCGACGACCTGCGCATTAGGGAATTGCGGGAACTGAGTACCCCCGACGAAGTGATGCGTGAAATCCCCCGCACGCTGACCGCAACCCGGGTGGTGATGGGCGCGCGCAACGCCATCCACGCCATTCTCAACGGAACCGACGACCGCCTGCTCGTCATCGTCGGTCCCTGCTCGATCCACGATCCGGCCGCTGCTGTCGATTACGCCACCCGCCTCGCCGCCCTGCGCGAGCGCCTCGCCGACCGGCTTGAGATCGTGATGCGCGTCTATTTCGAGAAGCCGCGCACCATCGTGGGCTGGAAGGGGCTGATCAACGACCCCGATCTCGACGGCAGTTTCGACATCAACAAGGGATTGCGGCTGGCGCGCAACGTGCTCTCGGCGATCAACAATCTGGGACTGCCGGCCGGCGCCGAATTCCTGGATATGACGACCCCGCAATATCTCGCCGACCTCGTCGCCTGGGCTGCGATCGGCGCACGCACGACCGAAAGCCAGATCCATCGCGAGCTCGCCTCCGGCCTGTCCTGCCCGGTCGGCTTCAAAAACGGCACGGATGGGGACGTGCGTATCGCGGCCGAAGCCGTGAAATCGGCTTCGCATCCTCACCACTTCATGGCCGTCACCAAGGGCGGACGCTCGGCGATCGCCTCCACGTCAGGCAACGAGGACTGCCACATCATCCTGCGCGGCGGCCGCGCGCCGAATTATGATGCCGCGAGCGTGGAAGCCGCCGCCGCCGAGCTTCACCGCGCCGGCGTCCGCGATCGCCTGATGATCGACGCGAGCCACTCTAATAGCGGCAAGAAGCCGGAGAACCAGCCGAAGGTGATCGCCGATATCGCAGGCCAGCTCTCTGCCGGCGAGCGGCGCATCATGGGCGTGATGATCGAGAGCCATCTGGTCGCCGGACGCCAGGACGTCGTTCCCGGCGTTGCGCTGACCTATGGCCAGAGCATCACGGATGGCTGCATCGATTGGGACACGACGGTGCCCGTGCTCGAGCAACTGGCGAATGCGGTCGCAGCAAGACGGCAAGCGAAGCAGGAAACGTTCGCGGGCATTTCCGCGTGGAACGAGTGATCGCGATGGGGCACAATGACACGTGCCCCGTCCGGCTCAGCACCCGCGGCAGATGCTCTTGATCTTCTTGTCGAGCATCGCGTCTTCCTTGTTCACGGGGTCGTTCGGATTGGAGAGATTTTTCTCGTCCGGCACGTCACCCGCGCGGGGCTGACGATGACCAACGGGGGCCGGCAGGACCGCACCGCTCTTCGACGCGCCCGAATTGCCGCTCTGCGCTATGGCGGACGGCGAAGGCGCGCCGATCGCCAGCAGGAGCGCCATCGCGATAATCGTCTTGTTCATGTTGCTCCCTCCAGTACTGGAAACACCATCCGCCACCCCTGTTCAGGATTGTGGCGGATAGATATGCACTTCGCCGCAGTAATCGACCACACGATAGCGTGTTTCTTCGCCGACTTCACCTCGGCCTGCAACAGATTCCTGTGGCGAAAGGTAGGTGGCGCCGACCGGCGATTTGCCAGCGCCGCCGGGAATGTCGAGCACGTAATCCGGCTGACATAGTCCGGACACCCTGCCCCGCAAGACGCGTATCAGTTCCTGGCCGTGGGCGATTGTGGTGCGCAAATGCGCCGTTCCCGGCGCCAGGTCGCCGTGGTGCAGATAATAGGGCTTTATGCGGCATTCGACGAAACTTCGCATCAAGGCTTCCAATGCCGCCGGATTGTCGTTGACGCCCTTGAGCAGCACCGATTGGCTCACCATGGGGATGCCGGCGTCGACCAGCCGCGCCACGGCGGCGCGGGCATTTTCCGTCAACTCGCGGGCGTGATTGGCATGCAGCGCAATCCAGGTGGTCGCGCCGGCAGCCTTCAGTGCGTCGACCATCTCGGCCGTGATCCGCGCCGGATCGGCGACGGGCACGCGCGTATGCAGGCGGATGATCTTGACGTGATCGATCGCGGCGAGATCGGTCATGATCTCGGAAAGCCGTCGCGGCGAAAGCATCAGCGGATCACCGCCGGTGAGAATCACTTCCCAGATCGCGCTATGCGTACGGATATAGTCGATCGCGCCAGCATAGGCCTTGTCCGACAACGCGCTTTCCTTGCCCGGCCCGACCATCTCGCGGCGGAAGCAGAAGCGGCAATAGACCGCGCAGACGTGAACAAGCTTGAACAGCACGCGATCGGGATAGCGATGCACGATGCCGGACACCGGCGAATGCGCATCGTCGCCGATCGGATCAGCGCGCTCGCCGGGCTGCGCCACCAACTCATCGGCGCTCGGGATGAATTGCCGCGCAATGGGATCGGCGGGATCGGCGGGGTCAATCAGTGCCGCGATGTCAGGCGTCACCGCAATCGCATAGCGCGCGGCGACATTCTCAAGCTGCGCAAGATCGGCTTGGCGCGCCAAACCATGGTCGACCAGCTCTTTGGGCTCGCGCAGCGTCCGCGCCAGATTATTCCTGCTCATTGCTCTGCTTATCGTTCTTCTGCCGGCGGCGTCCATACCACCTGATCGATCCGTAGCGCCCCGCTTGCCAGCATCACGAGACGGTCGAAACCGAGCGCAACCCCGCTCGCCTCGGGCATCTCTCCGAGCGCCGCCAAAAAGTCCTCATCCAGCGGATAGCGCTCGCCGTGGCGGCGCACCTTCTCTTCCATCGCGGCTGCAAAGCGGCGGCGCTGCTCGGCGGCATCGGTCAGCTCGCCAAACCCATTGGCGAGCTCAACCCCGCAGGCATAGACCTCGAACCGCTCGGCCACGCGCGGATCGGACGATTTCGCCCGCGCCAGCGCCGCTTCGGGCACCGGATATTCGAACAATACGGACAAACGCCCCTGCCCCAGATTGGGTTCAACATGCTCGACCAATAGCTTGCTGAAGATGTCGGACCAAGTGTCGTCTTCCGACACCCTGACCTTGCCCGCCGCCACCAAGGCCAGCGCGGCGCGGTCGCCTTCGCCGTCCCCGATCGTGGCGAGCAGGTCGAGCCCGGCAAAACGCTCGAAGGCGGCCGCGACCGTGATCAATTCCGGTTCGGCAAAGGGATCGCAGACCTTGCCGCGAAAGGAAAATGACGGGATGCCGGTCGCCTGGGCCGCATGCGCGATCACGACGATGGTATCGGCCATGATGGCGTCATAGGCGCTACCCGCACGATACCATTCCAGCATGGTGAACTCGGGCAGATGCAGGTCGCCGCGTTCACGGTCGCGGAACACCTTTGCGAACTCGAAGATTTTGGTTTCGCCGGCGGCCAAGAGCTTCTTGCAGGCGAATTCGGGCGATGTTCGCAAATATCGCGTCACGCGGCTGCCGTCGGGACAGAAAAGCTCAGTCCGCGGCGCATGCAAATGGGTCTCATTCCCCGGCGAAACCTGCAAAATCCCGGTCTCGACCTCGACAAAGCCCTGCTCGGCAAACCAGGCCCTGATGGCACGGGTGATGGCGCCCCTGGCGTTCAGAAATGGCCTGATATCGGCGTGCCGCGCGGCCGACCACCAGGGTGAAATCCGGTCCTGATCGGCCATTAACGAGACATCCCTATTGGCCGCAAAAAGCTGGTGTAACGGGCCAAAATCAGTATGTTGCGGCTCGAAATCGCTTCGACCGCCCTAAGGGGCCCCCTCGGGCGCTCCCGTCCTGCCGGGTGCAGGGCCCAAACATCAGGAAAATCAGCTTTGAGAGTCATCGCCAGTTCTATTCGCAAGGGCAACATTATCGAGCAAGACGGCAAGCTTTACGTCGTTGTCAGCGCCGAGAACATCCATCCCGGCAAGGGCACGCCCGTCAGCCAGATTGAAATGCGTCGAATCAGCGACGGGGTAAAGATCTCCGAGCGCTACAAGACCACCGACCAGGTCGAGAAGGCCACGGTGGAAGAGCGCAATTTTACCTATCTCTATGAAGATGGCGACGGCTTCCACTTCATGAACCCGGAGAATTACGACCAGGTCCAGGTGTCAAAGGATATTATCGGCGACTCCGCGGCCTATTTGCAGGAAAACATGGTCGTGAAGCTTTCGTTGTACGAGATGAATCCGATTTCGATCGCGCTGCCCCAGCGCACCACACTGGAAGTCGTGGAGACCGAGCCGGTCACCAAGGGTCAGACCGCCTCGTCCTCCTACAAGCCCGCCGTGCTTTCCAACGGCGTCCGCACCGCCGTGCCGCCGCATGTTGCCGTAGGAACACGGATTGTCGTGATGACTGAAGACGGCTCTTACGTCGAGCGCGCAAAAGATTAAACTATCCCCGGGGAGTTCGCGCCGAGGGGGGCGTCGTGAGTCGGAGAGTGTCCGGACTTATCTTACGTTTGCTGGCAGCGGTGATATTGGCCTCGGCCAGCTCAGTCCCGCTTTCGGCCGAGGAGTTCCAGAGCCCCTCGGTCGCGGTCGTCCGCGTCGAATGGCGCGCGGTGCTCGACCAGGTCCGCGCCGAACTCGACCCCGCGCCTGTCGCCGCCTCGAATTTCACCTTTGCCAGCCAGCGTCGTGTCAGCGTTTCCGACCCGCGCTCGCTGCCGGCGCTGGTGCAGCTCAACGCCGTGACGTCGCAAATCTTCAACGGCATCGGACGCAGTCCGGTGCCGGTGCTGCTGCCTTTCGATACGGCCTCCTTTTTCGATGCGCGGCTGAATGGGGCGGCGCCCGAACAGTCGCTATCTCGCTTCCAGGCCGATTTCCGTCCCGTCGACCTCTTCGATGCGGGCCCATCCGGCTATGATGCCGTGTTCTCGCTCGAGCCCGGTGCCGGCAGCGGCATGCCGCAGCGGACCTTTGCCAAGCCGGTCGAAGTCCAGATCACCGGCTCGCTGCTGACCTATGACGTCGCCGACCCGCAAGGCGGCAAGGGCGAACCGGTCAAGTCGCTGGCCGCGCAATATCCGGACCTGCGCCGGTTCATTCGCGAGGGCTATGTGCGCTACGCCTTCACGCGTTTCGGCGTGCCCTATGTGGTGTCGATCCAGTGTCTGGACTCCGCGCCCAAGGCCAAGCGCCTCGCCTGCCGCGAAGCCTATCCGGTCGCCGAACGTTTCCTGAGAGCGTTGCGGATCACGGGCGGCCTGCCGACGCGGCCGCGGCAGGACATCGCGTCCGAATCGGCTTACCGACCGGCCGAACTCTCTGCCGACTTCACCTATCGCCCGCCGGGCGACATCATCGCCGGCACCGGCTATCACCACCAGAGCGGCCGCGTCGATTTCAGCGCCTATTCGCAAATCCGCTTTCCGCTGGAGGCGCCGGCGTTCATCCATTCGCAGAAGCGCCGCTCCAGCGACAAGGTCGACGCGCCCGACGCGGCCTATCCCTGGCGCGACAATTTCTGCGAGGCGCGCAGTTTTTCCGTCGGCCAATGCGCCAACGGCTTCGGCCATCAGGGCGAGGACATTCGGCCCGGCGCCTGCCGCACCCATGTGGAGGGCGGCTGCGATCCGAAGCAGCAGCCGATCTTCGCCGTGCGCGACGGCATCGTGATCCGCTCACCGAAGCAGCAGGCGGCGACGTTGCAGATCAACACGCGCAACGAGCACATCCGCTTCCGCTACATGCACATGAACCCGTCGGCGATGGATGCAAATGGCCTCCTCAGCGGCCGCGAGGTCGCCGAGGGCGAGAAGATCGGCGTGGTCTCGAACTATCTCGACCACCCCAACGGCACCACGCGGCACCTGCATTTCGACGTGCAGGTGTTCACGCGCGACGGCTGGATCTGGGTCAACCCCTACGCCACCCTGATCACGGCCTATGAGCGATTGATCCGTAGCCGGGGTCGCGAGATCGGTCCCGAGATGGCAGCGGCGCCCGCAGCGGCGACTCATGCCACAGCGGATGACGCCGCTCATCCCGACATGCAGGAAGGCGCCGAGAACTAGCTCGGCGCTTCAGGACGCCGCAGCACTCACCGTCTTCCGTGCCGGCGGGGTCCAGCGGAAGGCCGCGCCGTAGCGATTCCAGACATTGATCGAGGCCACGGCCGAGGTGAGATAAGCGAGCTCCTGCTCGGAGAACTCCGCGCTCGCTTCGGCGAAGACCTCATCGCTGACCCCGTCAGGCATCAGCGTCAGCGCCTCCGTCCAGGCCAGCGCTGCGCGCTCGCGTTTGGAGAATTGCGGCGCCTCGCGCCAGACCACCACCAGATTGATCTTGTCTGAGGGCATGCTGAGAGTTTCGGCCTGCAAAATGTGATACTGCACGCAGAAGGCACAGCCGTTGATCTGCGAGGCGCGCAGCTTGATCAATTCAAGCAGTTGCTTGTCGAGGCCGGCCTTGGCGGCCACCTTGCCGAGCGAGGAGACGATCTCGAACGCATCGGGCGCGAGCCTCTGGAAGTCGGTATATTCGCTGCGGGCATGTGACATGGCTTCACTTCCTGTATTATAAGAACCCTGATTGATTATAAGAGCCCTTATATCATGCGCAAGATGACCCGATCCGTCACATCGCGGCGACCCGGAAACCGGCAAAAGGCGGCGCCGGCGAAAACGCCGTTGCGAGGCCGGAAAAATGCCGCCCTCGCCTCGCCGCTCGCCGGCGTTCAACCGCCGCTTCCGGGCGAAGGCAAGCGCGGCGAACAGGGCTATTTCGGCTATCTCCTGCGGCAGGCCAGCGCCGCCTCGCGGCTGACGCTGGAGCGGGCGCTCGCGGAACTAGGCGCCACGCCGCCGCAATTCGTGGTACTGACCATGCTCAAGGCCTATCCCGGCCTTTCCGGCGCGGATCTGGCCCGCGTTGCGCTTTTGACCCCGCAGACGGTCGGCGTCATCATCCGCAATCTGGAGCGCGACGGCGCGATCAAGATGACCCCGCATCCCGCGCACGGCCGCGTGCTGCAATGGACCTTGACCAAGCGCGGCCTCACGCTGCTCGAAAAGTGCCGGAAGCACGCAATGGCGCTGGAACGGCGGCTAGCCGCCGGCTTGAGCCCGCAGGCGCAGGCCACGGTGCGGCACTGGCTCGCCAAAATCGCCGCGGATTTGCAGGAGTGAGGCGGCATCACGCCGCAATCGTTGTTTTGCCGCAGCCGCCACGGCGCCGCTAAACTGGTGGCATGAAGCCAGTTGATTCCCCAAGCCCCCTGTCGCGCCGCGCCCTGCTCCGCGCGGGCCTTCGCACTGGACTTGGCGCGGCGGCGCTGTTGACGGAGCCGCTCACGGCGAAAGCTGCGCCGGCCGGTTTCGACAAATGGCGCGAGCATTTCCGCACGCGGGCGCTGGCCAAGGGCATTTCGGAAGCAACCTGGAACCACGCCATGGCCCACGTCGAACCCGACATGAGCGTCTTCGGCGAGATGCAGACTCAGCCGGAGTTCACCGAGGCGACCTGGCAATACATCAATCGCCGCGTCTCCGACTGGCGCATCATTCACGGCAAGCTCGCGCTGAAGAAGTACGAAGCGCTGTTCGCGCGCATCGAGAAGGATTTCGGCGTCGAGCGCGGCACGCTGCTCGCGCTCTGGGGCGTCGAAAGTGCGTTCGGCGATCCCCAGGTGCAGCAGAACCATATGCGCCCGATCTTCCCCTCGCTTGCCGCGCTCGCCTGGAATGCGCCGCGCCGAAAACCCTATTGGGAAAGCGAGCTCATCAATGCGCTGCACATTGTCGACAAGGGCTGGGGCACACCTGCGGAAATGCGCGGTTCCTGGGCCGGCGCGATGGGCCATACCCAGTGGATGCCGGAGGTCTGGCTCCATGTCGGCATCGATTACGACGGCGACGGAAAAATATCGCCCTTCGGCAGGCCCGATGACGCGCTCGGCTCGACCGCCAAATATCTGGTCGATCGCGGCAAGTATCATGCCGGCGAGCATTGGGGCTACGAGGTACGCGCCCAAGGAGCAGCCAAGGGCAGCCGGACTTATGCGGCATGGGCGAGCGCCGGCGTGGTGCGCGCCGACAGCCAGCCATTCCCGCAACCGGACGCATCGGCGCAGCTCTGGACGCCAGAGCCCGGCGGACCGTCGTTCCTGCTCGGACCGAATTTCTTTTCGGTGCGGAGCTACAACCCGTCGATGAACTATGCGCTCGCGATCGTCCATCTCGGCGACCGCATCCAGGGCGCGCCGCCCTTCATCCAGCCATTTCCAGGCTCCGAGCGCGCGCTGACCTTGGCCGAAGTGCAGGAGATGCAGACGCGCCTCACCCGGGCCGGCTTCGACACCGGCGGCACCGACGGCCGCGTCGGCAACGACACGATGAAGGCGATCAAGGACTTTCAGACCAAGATTGGGATCACGCCGGCGGACGGCTACGGTGGTCTCGAAGTGCTCGCGCGGCTGCGACAGGGGTCTTGAGGCCAACGGCAGCGGCTTGTCCTCCCTGCCCCTGTTGTGGTTTGGATCGCAGGAAATTCTTGCCCGTCGGAGATCCCCATGCGTCCCCCCGCCACAGCCACCACCGTCATCGACTCGCTTTTGTTCCGCGATGCCTTTGGCACGCCGGCCATGCGCGAGGTGTTCTCCGACTACGCGCTCGTCGACCGCTATGCCGAGGTCGAGATTGCACTGGCGAAAGCACAGGCGAAATGCGGCGTCATTCCCGTTGATGCGGCCAAGGCCATCGCCGAGCGCACCGACGTCTCGGCCTTCGACTTCGAATTGCTGCGTCATGAGACCGACAATGTCGGCTATCCCATCCTGCCGCTGGTGCACCAGATGGCCAAGCAATGCGGCGATGCCGGCGGTTTCGTGCATTGGGGCGCGACCACGCAGGACATCATGGACACCGCCGTCGTCCTGCAACTGCGCGAAGGGTTGCGCATCGTCGAAAGCGACATCGCGGAGTTGCGGCGCATTCTCGCCGATCTCTCGCGCCGCCATCGCGACACGCCGATGGCCGGGCGCACCCATTTGCAGCAGGCGCTGCCGGTCACCTTCGGCTACAAGACCTCGATCTGGCTTGCGATGTTCGACCGCCATGCGGAGCGACTTCAGCAATTGAAGCCGCGCGTGCTGGTCGGCCAGTTTGCCGGCGCCGCCGGCACGCTGGCTTCGCTCGGCGACAACGGCTTTGACGTGCAACAGGTGCTGTGCGAGGAGCTCGGCCTCGGCGTCCCCGCTTCCACCTGGCATGTCGCGCGCGACGCCTTTGCCGAGACCGTCAATTTCCTGGCGCTGGTGACGGGATCGCTCGGCAAGATCGCGACCGACATCATGATCATGGCCTCGACGGAATTCGCAGAAGTGTATGAGCCCTTCGTGAAGGGCCGCGGCGCCTCCTCCACCATGCCGCAAAAGCGCAATCCGATTTCCTCCGAACTGATGCTGGCAGCGGCCAAGGCCGTGCGCCAGCATGCCGGCCTCATGCTCGATGCCGCGATCCAGGATTTCGAGCGAGCCACTGGCCCCTGGCATGCCGAATGGATCGCGATCCCCGAGAGTTTTGTGTTGACCGCGGGCTCGCTGCACCAGGCCAAATTCGCGCTCGGTGGGCTCATCGTGGATGAGGCACAGATGGCGAAGAATCTCGATATCAGCCGCGGACTGATCGTAGCCGAAGCCGTGATGATGGGACTTGCACCACAGCTCGGCCGTCAGGAGGCGCACGACGTCGTCTACGACGCCTGCCGCCGCGCCAATGAGGAGCACATCTCGCTCAGGGATGCTCTATCCGCCGACCCGAAGATCGCTGCGCGTATCGACCGTGCGGCCGTCGAACGGCTGACCTCGCCGGCGAACTATCTCGGGCTCGCGCCTGAGATGGTCGACCGCGTGCTGGCCTCGAAGCCGCGCTGATTCATCGAATCACCGCCGGACCCTGGTCCGGCACCGCGACATCGAGCATGCGGAGCTGCACGCGCTCGCTGCCCTGATAGCGGTCGACCGCGAGCGAGCCCGCGACATGCAGAACCTGGCCGCGCTGGGCCAACAGCGCATTGCCGAGCTTCTGGCCGATCGCGCGAAAGGCGATGGCATTGACCATGGCGCCGTCACCGGCCTTGAAGCGCAGACGTAGGTGCGCCTGACCGACCTCGTCGGCGAACACGAGCTGATGCGACGGCAGCGCCACGACAGGTTCGGGATTGCCGCTGCCAAAGGGACCGGCGCGGTTGAGGGTCGCCGCCAACTCCGGCGTCGCCGCGCGGGCGGAAATGGCACCGTCGATGAAGAGCTCATTGACATGGCGCGATTGCGCCACGTCGTGCGCCAGCGCACTGTCCAGATAAGCGCGGAACTCCGCAAGCTTCTCCTTGCGCAAGGTGACGCCCGCGGCCATGGCGTGGCCGCCGCCCTTCATGAGGATGCCGTCGGCCACCGCCTGCCGCACCGCCTTGCCGAGATCGACGCCGCCGATCGAGCGGCCCGATCCGGTGCCGATGCCGCCGGGCTCGAGCGCAATCGCAAAGGCCGGCCGCGAAAATTTCTCCTTCAGCCGCGCAGCGACAAGGCCGACCACGCCGGGATGCCAGCCTTCGGAGGCCGTGACGATCACCGAGCCCTTGTCCTCCAGGCCGAGCGAGGCCAGTGCTTCCGCCTCGGCCTGCGCCTCGGCCGCCTGCTCGATCACGCGGCGCTCCGTGTTGAGCCGGTCGAGCTCGGCCGCGATGCGCGCGGCTTCAGAAACATCGCTTTCCAGCAGCAGCCGCACGCCAAGATCGGCGCGGCCGATGCGGCCTCCGGCATTGATACGCGGACCCAGCATGAAGCCGAGATGCCAGGCCTCCGGCGGGCCGTTCAGTCGCGAGACATCCATCAGCGCGGTATGGCCGACATGGTCGCGCCGGCGCATCGCGATCAGGCCCTTGGCGACGAAAGCGCGGTTCAAGCCGATCAGCGGTGCGACATCGGCGACCGTGCCGAGCGCGACGTGATGCAGCACGCCGAGCAGATCGGGCTCCGGCATCTCGTCGGTCCAGAAACCGCGCTGCCGGAGCTCGCGATTGACCGCCACCAGCGTGACGAAGGTCAGGCCCACCGCAGCGAGATGGCCGAGGCCGGAGAGATCGTCCGGCCGGTTCGGATTGACCAGCGCATCGACCACCGGCAGCTCGTCGCCGGCCTGATGGTGATCGATCACCACCACGGATTGGCCGAGCCGCTTGGCCTCGGCGAGTGGCTCGAGGCTGGTGGTGCCGCAATCGACGGTGATCAGCAGCGTCGCGCCCTTTGCCGCGAGCGCGCGCACGGCCTCGGTGTTGGGGCCATAGCCCTCGAACAGCCGGTCGGGAATGTGGATCAGGGGATCGAGGCCGCAATGGCGCAGATGCCAGGCGAGCAGCGCCGCCGAGGTCGCGCCGTCAACATCATAGTCGCCGAAGATCGCGACCTTCTCACCGCGTACCGCTGCATCCGCAATGCGCTTTGCCGCCACCTCCATCTGCGTGACGGTGTAGGGATCGGGCATCAATTTGCGGATGGTCGGATCGAGGAAATCCGGCACGGCGTCGATGTCGACGTCGCGGCCCGCGAGCGCGCGCGCCAGCATCTCCGGCAGTTGATGGCGCTGCACGATCGCGAGCGCCCGCGCCGCCCCGCGCGCATCGAGCCGGTCGCGCCAGAGTTTTCCGGTCAGCGAATGTTGCACGCCGAGAAAGGCGTGCGGCGATTCGATCGGGAGAGCGGAAGCGGCAAGTGACATTCAGATGCCTGCGGTCGCGAATGGCCGCGCGAGATGAGGGGAACCCGGTGAACGCATAAAAAAACGGCGAACTGCAAAAACAAGATGCAGCTCCAACCTGGTAAAGTACGCCCTTGGCGCGGAGAATTAAACCGGTCGTTAGCGCAATTCCACAACCATGCAGCAAGCTTTGCTTGTCGAGTCGCGATCGCAATGGGGTGGCGCGTCGGACAGGCCGTGAAGGAACTAGCGAAATGCCCGTCGCTCTTGATCTCCACCGAGCAAGACCGACCACCAATCCGCAGGCCCAATCCGCCGCCGAGGATGAATCCGATATCTCCGCGTTGATCGGCCGTCTCACCGCCGAGGTGAACCAGATCGCCTGCGAGAAGACGCGGTCGATCCAGAAGATCACCAACCAGATGAAGATGCTGGCGCTGAATGCGCTGATCGAGAGCTCGCGCGCCGGCGCGCAGGGTGCGGGCTTTGCGGTGGTGGCCCAGGAGGTGCGCGCCGTCGGCCAGCTGGTCGAGACGATCGCCCGCGAGCTGGAAGGCCAGCTGACGAGCCGCACCGGAAGCCTGATGAGCTCGATCGAGCGGATGAGCGAGAAGTCGCGGGGCGAACGCATGGTCGACCTCTCACTCAACGCCATCGAGCTGATCGACCGCAACCTCTATGAGCGCACCTGCGACGTGCGCTGGTGGGCGACCGATTCAGCGGTCGTCGATGGCGCCGCCGCGCCCTCCACGGCCACCGTCAATTATGTATCGGAAAGGCTCGGCGTCATCCTTGGCGCCTACACCGTCTATCTCGACCTCTGGCTTTGCGATCTCGACGGCAATGTCATCGCCAATGGCCGCGCCGACAAATTCAAGGTGATCGGGCAGAATGTCGGCTCGGCCAAGTGGTTTCGCGAGGCCCGCGATCTGGTTTCGGGCGACGACTATGTAGCGAGCGACGTCGAGTGCCAGCCGCTGCTCGGCAATGCGCAGGTTGCGACCTATTGCGCCAGCGTGCGCGCGGAGGGCAAAGCCAAGGGCAAGCCGCTCGGCGTGCTCGCGATCCATTTCGATTGGGAGCCGCAGGCCCGCGCCATCGTCCAGGGCGTGCGCGTCGGCGACAACGACAAGGCGCGCGTGCTGCTGGTCGATTCCAATTTCCGCGTGATCGCGGCATCCGACGGCAAGGGCCTGCTCTCAGAGCGCGTGCAGCTCTCGATGAAAAGTGGACGCTGCGGCTTCTATCACGAGCATTCTGGCAGGCTCGTCGCCTACCACGCCACGCCCGGCTACGAGACGTATCAGGGGCTCGGCTGGTTCGGAGTGATCCTGGGTGCGGCGACTTGAGCGAGAACACTTGTAGCCCGGCGAGCGAAGCGACACCCGGGAACAGAAGGCCCCGCATGTCGTTGCGCTCATGCGGGCTTCAATAGCTCCAATCAGCAGCCCATCTTGTCGGCGACGCCGCCAAAATCCTTGGCGATGACGTCCCACTCGCCCTTCGCCTCGAAATCGTATTTCTGCAGCGGGCCGTATTCGGTCGGGCGCGCCACGAAGGCGGTCTTCAGGCCCTGCTTCTGTGCGGCCTTCAGATCGTGGTTGTGGGCGGCGACCATCATCACCTGCTCGGGCTTGAGGGTAAGCAACTTGGCGGCGCCAAGGTAGGTCTCGGGATCGGGCTTGTAGTGCTCGAACAATTCCGCGGACATCACCAGGTCCCACGGCAGGCCCGCAAACTTCGCCATGTTGGTGAGAAGCGCGACGTTGCCGTTGGAGAGCGGCGAGATGATGTATTTGGTCTTGAGCCGCGTCAGGCCCGCGACGCTGTCGGGCCAGGGATAGAGGCGATGCCAGCCCATGGTGAGGTGGTGCAGATCGGCATCGCTCAGGCCCTTGATGCCGAGCTGATCGACCAGCTGCTCCAGCGACTGGCGATGCAGGATATCGAGGATGACGTAGCCGTTCTGCGGGTTCTTGCGCACCACATCCATCGAGGCGGCATAGACCGCGCGCCAGCCATCGACCAGCGCGGTCCAGTCGGCCTTCTTGCCGTTGGCGTCGCCCCATTTGGTGAAATCGTTGATCAGGCTGGTGCGCCAGTCGACGACGGTGCCGAAGACATCGAACACCAGCGCCTTCACTCCTGATATGTCGGACATGCTCGCTCCCTTTTTCTTCTTGTTGTCATTCCGGGTTCGGTACGAAGCACTGTACCCGGAATATCGAGATTCCCCGATGCGCAATTGCGCATCTGCGGTTCGCGCGCCCCGGAACGACAAAGGTGGTTAGTCGAGATGAAACTTGTCGAGCTGGCGATGATCGGCCTTGATGTAGCGCACTGTGCCGGTGACCGAGCGCATCACCACGGTCTCGGTCTGGATCACGTCCTTGCGGAACTTGACGCCCGATAGCAGCGAGCCGGTGGTGACGCCGGTGGCGGCGAACAGGCAATCGCCGCGCGCCAGGTCCTCGATGCCGTAGATCATCTTGGGATCGGTGATGCCCATCTTGTGGGAGCGCTCGCGCTTCTCCTCGGTGTCGAGGATGAGGCGGCATTGCATCTGGCCGCCGATGCAGCGGAGCGCCACCGCGGCCAGCACGCCTTCGGGCGCGCCGCCGGTGCCGATATACATGTCGACGCCGGTCTCTTCGGGGGTGGCGCAATGGATCACGCCGGCGACGTCGCCGTCGGTGATCAGCCGCACCGCCGCGCCGGTCGAACGGACCCCCTGGATGATCTCGGCGTGGCGCGGACGGTCCAGCACCAAAACCGTGATTGCGGAGGGATCGACGCCTTTGGCTTTCGCAAGCCGCTTGACGTTGTCGGCAGGCGTTGCGTCAAGCTCGACCACGCCCTTCTGATAGCCGGGCCCGACCGCGATCTTCTGCATGTAGACGTCGGGCGCGTGGAGCAGCGTGCCGCCATCGGCCATCGCCATGGTCGCGATCGCGCCCGGCATGTTCTTGGCGCACAGCGTGGTGCCTTCGAGCGGATCGACGGCGATGTCGACCTGGGGACCAGCCTTCAGCCCGACCTGCTCGCCGATGAAGAGCATCGGCGCCTCGTCGCGCTCGCCCTCGCCGATCACGATGGTTCCCTCGATCGGCAGCTTGTTGAGTTCTCTCCTCATCGCATCCACGGCGGCCTGGTCGGCGGCCTTCTCATTACCATGGCCGCGCAGCCGCGCAGCCGAGACTGCCGCGCGCTCGGTCACGCGCACGATTTCAAGCGTGAGGATGCGCTCGAGCATCAACTGCGGCGGAACGGAAATATGGGTCGACATCTCTCGCACTCCCTCAAACTCAGTCGGGGACCATTAGCCCGCCAACAATGCCCCAATGCGTCATCCGGTTCGATGGCGCATCAATTCTTTTCGATCCGGATCACCTGTGGCCGGCCGGAGATCACCTTGTCCTTCTGCACGGCGGCAAGCGCCCGGTGCACCGCATCCTCATGGGTGGCGTAGGTGATCAAAAGCACGGGCACGGGCGATGCCTTGCCGGCAGCCTTCCCGGGGTCGGCGCCATTGGCATGGCGCTGCACGATCGATTCAATTGAAATCTTCTGCTCCGCAAGGCGTGTGGCGATGGTCGCGGCGGTGCCGGCGAGATCGCGCGCCATCAGGCGGATGTAATAGCCGCCCTCGTGCCGCTCCATCGGCGCCTTCTCGGTCGCGCGCAGACGATCGACCGGACGCCCGAACGGCTGCACGCGGACACCGCGCGCGACGTCGGCGATATCGGCAAGCACGGCGGAAGCCGTCGCAGCGCCGCCGGCGCCGGGGCCGACCAGGGTGATCGGCGGAATGCCCTCGCCATCGATGGTCACCGCATTGGTCACGCCCATCACCTGCGCAATGGAGGACGATTTCGGCACCATGGTCGGATGCACGCGCTGCTCGATGCCCTTGGCCGTCTTCACGGCGACGCCGAGCAGTTTGACGCGGTACCCGAGATCGGATGCTGCGCGCAGATCTTCGGGCGCGATCGAGGAGATGCCTTCGACATAGACAGCGCTCTGCGCCACCTTGGTGCCGAAGGCCAGACTCGCAAGAATCGCGAGCTTCTGCGCGGTATCATGGCCGTCGACGTCAAAGGACGGATTGGCCTCGGCATAGCCCAGCCGTTGAGCGTCCTTCAGGCATTCGGCAAATGACAGGCCCTCCTGCTCCATCCGCGTCAGGATGTAATTGCAGGTGCCGTTGAGAATGCCATAGACGCGGTTGATGCCGGTGGCGGCGAGCCCCTCGCGCAGCGTCTTGATAACGGGAATTGCGGCCCCGACGGCGGCTTCGAAATTCAGCGCGCCACCATGCTTCTCGGCGGCCTGGGCGAGCCGAATGCCGTGCTTGGCGATCAGCGCCTTGTTGGCGGTGACGACCGACTTGCCGGCCTTCAGCGCGGTTTCGACCGCCGACAGCGCCGGCTCGCCGGAGCCGCCCATCAACTCCACGAAGCAGTCGATATCGGGATCGCTGGCGAGCGCCACAGGGTCCTTTGCCCAGGCGATGCCGGCAAGATCGAGCCCGCGCTTCTTGGCTTTGGAGCGCGCGGTCACGCCAACGACGCGCACGCCGCGTCCGCAGCGTGCGGACAGGGCGTTGCCCTCGTTCTCGATCAGGCGGACGACTTCGGCACCGACAGTGCCGAGCCCCGCGATGCCCACCTTCAGGGGTGCGACCATCAGTCAGGAACCTAACGGATAAGATTTAGCGCCGGTTGGCGAGAGGAACCACGTTGTGCAACGTTTCGATGCCGCTTTCAAGGAAGCGGCGCACACCGCGGGCGGCCTGGCGGATACGCTGCTCGTTTTCCACCATCGCGATCCGCACATAGCCCTCGCCGTGCTCGCCGAAGCCGACGCCCGGCGAGACCACGACGCCAGATTTCTCCACCATCAAGGTTGCGAACTGCATGCTGCCGATCTCGGCGAACGCCTTCGGCAGCGGCGCCCAGGCGAACATCGAGGCCTCCGGCGGCGGGATGTCCCAGCCGGCGCGGCCGAACGATTCGACCAGCGCATCGCGCCGCTTGCGGTAGGTGTCGCGCATCTCCTGGATGCATTCCTGCGGCCCGTTCAGCGCGGCGGTGGCCGCGACCTGGACCGGCGTGAAGGCGCCGTAATCGAGATAGGATTTCACCCGCGCCAGTGCTGCGATGATCCGCTCGTTGCCGACCGCAAAGCCCATGCGCCAGCCCGCCATCGAGAACGTCTTCGACATGGAGGTGAACTCGACCGTGACATCCAACGCGCCGGGAACCTGCAGCACCGAGGGCGGCGGCTTCTTGTCGTCGAAATAGACTTCGGCATAGGCGAGATCGGACAGGATCAGGATCTCGTGCTTCTTCGCGAACGCAACCAGGTCCTTGTAGAAGTCGAGATCGGCGACATACGCCGTCGGATTGGAGGGATAGCAGACCACGAGCGCGAGGGGCTTCGGGATCGAATGCACGATCGCACGCTCCACCGCTTCGAAGAATTGCGGCGTCGGCTCCGACGGCACAGAGCGGATCACGCCGCCCGCCATCAGGAAGCCGAAGGCGTGGATCGGATAGCTCGGATTCGGGCACAGGATCACATCGCCCGGCGCGGTGATCGCCTGCGCGACATTGGCAAAGCCTTCCTTCGAACCGAGCGTAGCTACGATCTGCGTGTCGGGATTGAGCTTCACGCCGAAGCGGCGCGCGTAATAGGCCGCCTGGGCCTTGCGCAGCCCGGGAATGCCGCGCGAGGCGGAGTAGCGGTCGGTGCGCGGCTTACCGAGCGTTTCTTTCAGCTTCTCCAGAACATGCGCAGGCGCCGGCAGATCCGGGTTGCCCATGCCGAGATCGATGATGTCGGCGCCGGCATTGCGCGCGGCCGCCTTGGCCCGGTTGACTTGCTCGAACACGTAAGGCGGCAGGCGGCGAATGCGGTAAAAATCTTCCATGGGTCCTCGGGCTCCGGCAACCCAGGGGATGGGAATCATGAAACGGGCTCGCTCACGCGAGACCCCAATGGCCTGCCCAGAAATCACGC
>Ga0210387_10001225_pt1 | contig 19211 bp, 18 predicted proteins | sample IncBWC7OmetaG_FD_160108 | JGI IMG/M metagenome (GOLD analysis project Ga0210387, IMG submission 160108) | Forest soil microbial communities from Barre Woods Harvard Forest LTER site, Petersham, Massachusetts, United States - Inc-BW-C-7-O ...
CGGGGGGCCGCACGACGGGGGACCGCATCACGAGGGACCGCATTACAGGGGGCCGCACTACGAGGGACCGCATCACGGGGGACCGCATCACGGCGTCGAGACGGACGCGAATTCTGACGTGACGCCGCCGCCTGTGGTGGGATAGTCGATCCGGTGGTGATACATCCCCACGAGCACGCGGACGAATTGCTCTTTGATCACTTCGAGTTGCTTTAACGTGAGCGGCGCATCGCGCAGCTGGCCCTGGTCGATCCGCTGGCGGACGATGTGATCGACAACTTCGCGTATTTTGGCGGGCGTCGGATCGTGCAACACGTGCGCCGAGGCCTCGATCCCATCGCCGAGCATGCAGATGGCGGTCTCGGACGACTGGGGAATCGGACCCGGATAGGCGAAATCCGCGGGATTCGTCGGCGTGCCGTCGCGCTCTTTCGCTTTCTCGAGGAAATAGGTGATTGGCGCAGTGCCGTGATGCTCGGTGATGAACGAGCGTATCGCGGTCGGCAGGCTGTTCTCGGCGGCCAGTTCGAGGCCCTCGCGCACGTGGTTGCGAATGATCGCGGCACTCGTGGCCGGCTTGAGCTTGTCGTGCGGGTTGCGCCCGCGCGGCTGGTTCTCGACGAAGTACTCGGGCTTCTTGAGCTTCCCGATGTCGTGATAGTACGCGCCGACGCGGGAGAGCAACCCGTTCGCGCCGATCGCGTTGCACGCCGCCTCGGCGAGATTCGCCAAGCGCATGCTGTGCGCGAACGTGCCCGGTGCTTCAACAGACAAGCGCTGCATTAGCGGGCGGTTCAGGTCCGACCATTCCAGAAGCTTCAGGTACGTGTCGACGCCCGTGAGCTCCTCAAGCGTCGGGAGCAGCATCAGCGCCAGCGCGACTGATACGATCGCGTTCACGATCCCGAACCCGATCCCCCACCAGATCTGCCGCGCGGGCCAGCCGTCGGTCAGCCCGATCGCGATCTCGGCCATGACATACGCCGCGGCCGTGACGAGGATCGAGTAGTAGGCCTGATCGCGGCGCCGGATCACGCGCACGCTGAACGCCGCGGCGACGCCGCCCACGAGGAGAATGAACGGGGCGTCGGTGCCGTGATAGGCGGGCTGGATGTCGATCAACGTCGCCAGGACGAGCGCCGCGAAGACGCTGACGCGCGGGTCGAACAGCACGCTGAGCAGGATCCCCATCATCGCGATGGGAATGAACTCGACGTGTGGCGTCTCGGCGCGCGCGACCGCCGCGGCGACGCCGAGGACGCCCAGGAACAACAGCGCGAACAGGACGACGGCGCGGAACGACTTGTAGAGCTGTGGGCGATAGAGCGCGAGCGTGCCGGCGAACACCGACAACACCAGCAGGTCAGAGAGGAAGTGGCCGAGGAGATGCGTGGCGCTCGGGCTATGCTGGTCGCCGAACGAGAACATGAACACCGTGGCCAGGCTCAAGCCCACGATCAGCGCGGCGCGCGAGAGCACCACCAGAATGGTGCGCTGCACACCCGCGCGGGGCGCGATCCGGTCGAGCTGGCGCCAGAGGTTCACGGCGCTAGTCTCCGTCGTCCACGGCGTAGGCCTTGATGATATCGCGCACCAAGCGGTGGCGGATCACGTCGGCATCCGTGAAGTAGTGGAACGCTATTCCCTCGATGTCGCGCAGAATGCGCTCGACCTGAATCAGCCCCGACTCTTCCCTTCTCGGCAGGTCGATCTGCGTTTTATCTCCGGTAATCACGATCTTCGAGTTCACGCCGAGGCGCGTCAAGAACATTTTCATCTGGAGATTGGTCGCATTCTGCGCCTCATCCAGAATCACGAATGCATCGCCCAGCGTGCGACCGCGCATGAACGCCAGCGGCGCGATCTCGATGGTTCGAGTTTCCAAAGCGCGCTGAATGCGCTCAGCCGGCATCATCTCGTCGAGCGCGTCGTAGAGCGGGCGCAGGTATGGGTCGACCTTGGCCTGCATGTCGCCAGGCAGGAAGCCCAGATTCTCGCCGGCTTCGACGGCGGGACGAGCGAGCACGATGCGACGGACGCGTTTCCGCATCAGTGCGTCGACCGCGGCAGCAACCGCGAGATACGTTTTGCCAGTGCCCGCCGGGCCTATGCCGACGACGATGTCGTTCTCGGCGATTTGCACGAGGTACTCGGCCTGTCCCGGTGTTTTCGGCTGAATGACCTTGCGAACACCTGGCAAGGCAATCCGAGTCACGTCGGGCGTCGAGAGCGCCCCACTCGACGGTTGCCAGTCTTCCGAGTGCATCCGCATGACATCATCGGGCGTCACCGGCGAGCGCTGGCGCGCGGACTCGATCATGCGCGTCGCGACCGCGGCCGCGCGGTCGACCTGGTCGCCGGCGCCCGTGATCGAGAGCGCGTCGCCGCGCAACGCGACTTTGGCGCCCGACAACCGGGCGAGCTCGATCAGGTTTGCGTCATTCACACCAGCGAGCGTCAACAAGTCGGCGCCTTCGGTCGAGAGGCGCTGAGTCACGACAGTATCGGTCACTTGAGGTGTAGGGCCTCGAGGTCGGCTTCGGGCACCGCCGACGGCGCCCCCTCGAACAACGCGCGCGCGGCGGTCGTCTTGGGGAACGCAATGACGTCGCGCAGGGACCCGGCGCCGGCGAGCATCATCGCGATCCGGTCGAACCCGAACGCGATGCCGCCGTGCGGCGGGGCGCCGCCGCGGAGGCCTTCGAGCAGGAAGCCGAAGCGGGCGCGGGCGGTCTCTTCGTCGATCCCCAGCAGTCCGAAGACCTTTTCTTGGAGTGCCGGGTCGCTGATACGTACGCTGCCACCGCCGAGCTCGGTACCGTTGAGCACGACATCGTAGGCGACCGCGCGGGCGCGGTCGGGAGCGGTGTCCAGCAGGCCAACGTCGTCAGGATGCGGCGCGGTGAACGGGTGGTGCATGGCCGCCAACTGTCGAGTCTCCGGATCGCACTCGAACATCGGGAAGTCCAACACCCACAAAAATTCCTGGGCGCCATCCGGTACGACGCTCAAGCGGCGGGCGACCTCCTGTCGTACACGATCCAGAGCAGGATTCGTGACACTGTCCCGGTCAGCCACGAGCAGCGCGAGCTCACCTTCGGCGAGCTCCAGGCGCCCGCCCAAGAACTTGGCCGCCGGGCCTTCGACCCCGTCCGTACCACGTTTGAGCCTGATAAGGCCAGCAGCCCCGGCGCTCTTGGCGACGGCCTCGAGCTCGTCGACCTGTTTTCGGGACAACGAGGCCCCACCGGGTACGCGAAGGCCGCGCACTCGTCCCCCGTGCGCCAGCGCCGTCCGCGCGATGGTGAATTCGGTGTCACGAAAGAGATCGCTCGAGTCGAACAACTCGAGGCCGTATCGCAAATCCGGTCGATCCGACCCGTAGCGCTCCATCGCCTCCGCGTACGTCATCCGCCGGAAGCGCTCCGGAGTCTTGACCCCGGCTTCGGCGAAGAGGGCGTGGAGGAGTGCTTCGGCGAGTTGCAGAATGTCTTCGCGCCCGATGAACGAAGATTCGATGTCGATCTGCGTGAACTCTGGCTGGCGATCGGCGCGGAGATCTTCGTCGCGGAAACAGCGCGCGATTTGGAAATAGCGGTCGTATCCCGAGACCATCAGCAGCTGCTTATAGAGCTGGGGTGACTGTGGGAGCGCATAGAACTCCCCCTCATGCACGCGCGAAGGCACGAGATAGTCGCGCGCGCCTTCTGGAGTCGGGCGCGTGAGAATCGGCGTCTCGATCTCGAGATAGCCGTTCTTGCTCAAAAACGCGCGAGCCACCTGCATGAGCCGGTGCCGCAATATCAGGTTGGCTTGCAGCTCTGGACGTCGCAGATCGAGAAAGCGATGACGCAGACGCAGTTCTTCGGCTGCCAACTGCTCGCCTTTTCCGCGCGCGACGGGAATCGCGGGCGTGACCGCCGGCCCAACCACGCGCAACGACAGCGCGCGAACTTCCACGTCGCCGCTCGCGAGCTCGGGATTGCGGGCGTCCGATGGCCGAAGCGCGACCTCGCCGGTGATCAGCACCGTGCTTTCGACCCCCACGGATGACGCGAGGGTCAGCACTTCCGGCGGCGTCCAGCGGGGATCGAACGAGACCTGTACGAGACCGGCGCGGTCTCGGAGGTCCATGAATACGATGCCGCCGAGATCGCGGGAGCGGTGCACCCACCCACCCAGGCGAACAGTCCGGCCGGCGTCGGCGGCGCGCAACGCACCAGCATAACCCGTGCGCAACGTCGTTGCCGCGGGGGATTCGTAAGCGGGCGTCACGTCCCCCGGATTGGTCGGTTAGTCTTCATCCAGATACTGAAAACTAACCGCACGGGACCCATGGACAACCTGCTCGACTTGCCGCGCGCCGAAGCGGAACAACGGCTCGCACGCTTCATGCATGAGGCGGGCGAGCCGGCTTACCGTGCCCGTCAGGTCGCGGACCGCCTGTGGCGGAATCCCACGGCGTCATTCGCGGACATGACCGAGCTACCGGTTGCCCTGCGCGATCGCCTCGGCGCGACGTTTTCGCTCCCTCGTCTGACACTCGACACCCGTCAACGCTCTTCTGACGGGACCGAGAAGTTTCTGTTTCGACTCGATGACGGTGAGGGCATCGAGACCGTCGCCATACCGGAACAGAATCGACTCACGTTGTGCATTTCGTCCCAAGCCGGGTGCGCGCTCCAATGTGCGTTCTGCGCGACCGGTGCCATGGGATTTGCACGGAACCTGCGCCCATTCGAGATCGCCGGCCAGGTCCGTGAGATGCTGCTGCTCGGCATACGCCCGTCGAACATCGTGTTCATGGGCATGGGCGAGCCGCTCATGAACTGGCAGGCGGTGGACGTGGCGCTGTCCTTACTCAACGATCCGGGCGCGCTCGGCATCGGTGCGCGCCACATCACCGTGTCCACGGTGGGCGTTCTGCCCGGTATTCAGGCGTTGGCGGCGAGACCTGAGCAGTTTCGTCTGGCGCTTTCCATTCACGCACCAACCGACGCGTTGCGGCAGCAGCTCATGCCAATCAACACGAAATATCCGCTCGCGGATGTGATCGAGGCGGCCAAGTCATTCGTGAGGCGCGTGACGTTCGAGTACGTGCTCTTGGGCAGCGTCAACGACAGCCCGGCGCAGGCTGAGCAGCTGGCGGCTCTCGCCAGAAAGTGTGGAGCGTTCGTGAACCTCATCCCGTTGCACCCCGGCGGCGCGCTCGGCTTCACGCCGAGCAGCGCGAAAGCCACCGCGGCGTTCGCGGGGACCATTAGAAAGCGCGGCGTCGAGGTCGCGATTCGGAAGAGTCGCGGCGTCGACATCAGCGCCGCCTGCGGCCAGCTACGGGTAGAACGGCTCGGCCGGCGGTCGCCACGAGGCGCCGAGCAGGACCGTGATGTCCACGTAGCGTGAGCTGTCGGGCGCGAGCTCGACGCGCGCGCCGTTGAGTGCGCGCGCGGCCCGGCCGGCCCACACGGGATGGTTCGTGCGGTCGATGATCAGCGTCGAGTCACGCTGCTCGCGGGCGGTGCCCGTTGCGACGACATCGAAGCCACGGTCACGGAGATACTCGGTCGCCCGTCGGGCGAGCCCGTGGACCTTGGTCGCATTCAGCACCTCGACTCGCACTCGCTCGGTAGGCGCTTCAATCGTACCGCCCGCGCTCTCGCGCCGAGGCGCGGGGTCACGTGCGCACGCGAGAAGCGCGAGCGCGGTGAGCGCTAACCGCGTACGGAGTTCCACAAATCGACTGTTTCGAGGAACAGCGGCTTCCCGTCGCGGAGCGTCCACTCCAGGCGGATGCGCACAACCTCTCTGAACGTCCCGTCAAAGTCGTGCGGCACTTGGTGCGCGAGGTAGTTGCGTTCGGACCTCATAAAGGATCGTCCGGGCTCCAGGAAATCGGCCATGAACAGCGCTCTCCCCGTGCGCGTCCACGCTTTATGTCCGATCGTGTGCCACCGGACGGCGTCGAGGACCGCGGTCCGGTGCTCGCCATCGCGACGGAGGCGAGCTTCGACCGCGGGGCCGTGCAAAAGGCCAGCGTCAGCCACCGGGAATCCGGTCGCGAGCTCGCGGAGCAGCGCCTCAGGTGCATCGCGGAGCGCATCGTGCCAGCGCGCGGCGTCGTGCCACTCCTGGCGTTCGGCCGGGTCGAGTCGCATCGCTTCGGCCCACCCGTCGATCAGCGCGGTCACCCGGGCGATGTGCGCGCGGCGCTTGTCGCTGACAACCGCCCACGGCGGGAGCTCGACGGTCTCGGTCATGCGCCCAGAATAATGTTATCCAGCAGTCGGGTACGTCCAACGCGGGCGGTGACCATGATAATCGAACCCGGGGCGGCACGAACAACGGGTTCGAGGCGTTCTGGCTCTACGACGGCGAAATAGTCAGTACTGACCCCAGTCTCTGCGTCGAGTATCGCCTTTCCCGCCGACTCCAGTTCGTTCGCGCTCCGCTCGCCCGCCTGCCATCGTTCCTCGGCCACGCGCAACGCGCGCGACAGCGCGCGAGCGCGTATCCGTTCCTCGGCCGACAAGTAGACGTTCCGGCTCGACATCGCGAGCCCATCTATCTCACGCACAATCGGCGCAATCACGAGATCGATCGGAAAGTCGAGGGCGGCGGTCATCGCCCGGATCAGCGTGGCTTGTTGGATATCTTTCTGTCCGAACACGGCGACATCGGGTCGCACGATGTTGAAGAGCTTCGCCACGACCGTCAACACGCCGGCAAAGTGTCCAGGCCGAACAGCGGCCTCCCAGCGTGGCGGGTCCAGCTCGGGAATGACACGGACCGGCGCCGCTCCCGATTTTGGATAGAGCGCCTCGGTGTCAGGCGCGAACACGACATCGACCCCGCGGGACGCGGCTAGCGCCCGATCAGCGGCGAGGTCCCGGGGGTAGGCGGCGAAGTCCTCGTTCGGCCCGAACTGGAGCGGATTGACGAACACGCTCATGACGACGAGATCGGAGCGGGCGCGCGCCGCGTCGACGAGCGACAGATGGCCGGCATGCAGCGCGCCCATCGTTGGGACGAACCCCACCGTGCCGCCCCGCACGCGATGCTCAGCCAGCAACGCGCGCAGGTGGTCGACGTGCTGAACCAGGTGCACTCAGCTAGAAGCTGTGGGCGGCATCCGGGTACGTGCCGGACCGCACGTCAGTCCCGAACGCCCGGATCGCGCCGCGGACGTCCTCGGCCAGCGCCGCGTACCGCTTGAGGAAGCGCGGCGTGAACGTGTCGTTCAGCCCGAGGAGATCATGCAGTACCAGTACTTGCCCGGAACACTCTGGCCCGGCACCGATGCCGATCGTCGGGACCGATACGGCCGCGGTCACCCGCGCGGCGACTTCGGCGGGGATCAGCTCGAGAAGGATCGCGAACGCGCCCGCGTCCTCGAGGCGCTTGGCGGCATCGACGAGAGACTCGGCGGCTGCCGGTTGGCGGGCCTGTACCCGTGGGCCGGAGAGCGTGTTGACCGATTGCGGTGTGTAGCCGAGGTGCGCCATGACCGGCATACCAACGCGTACGAGCGCCTGGATGGTAGCGGCGAGCTCCGGTGAGCCGCCCTCGATCTTCACGGCCTGCGCACCCGCTTCCTGAAACACCCGGCCGCAATTGAGCAGCGCGCGCTCGATGCTCACTTGATAGGTCAGAAAGGGCATGTCGACAATGAGCAACGCGCGCGACGATCCGCGTTTCACCGCCGAGGCATGGTAGATCATCTGGTCGAGCGTGACCGGGATGGTGCTGTCGTACCCGGCGACGACATTGCCGACCGAGTCACCGACCAGGATCGCGTCAACGTCGGCTTCGTCGACGAGTCGCGCGAACATCGCATCGTATGCGGTCACGACGACCACACGCTCGCCCTTCGCTCTCTTGGACGCGAAGTCCGCGACCGTGGAACGGGACGCGCGTCCGTTGTGGGCGCTCGGGGGTGGAGTCACGGTGTACACGCTCATGGGATAGCTCCGGTGCGCAGCTGGGAGAGCTCGCGTTGCCAGAAGTCGCGGTGAGGCAACTCTGGGTGCGGGACCACGAGATCCGGATCCCGGATCGTGCGATCGCCGAACTGGACGATGTCGAGATCGAGCGTCCGCGGTCCCCAGCGCTGCGTGCGCACTCTCCCCGCGGCGTGCTCGATGGCCTGCAACTGGGACAATAACTCGTGGGGCGTCAGTCCAGTTTCCAACGCCACCATTTGATTCAGATAGGGCCCCTGCCCCACTGGCCCAATTGGCGCCGTCTCCTCGACGTCGCTCTCGCCGACGATCCGGGTTCCCGGCAGCGCCGCCATGGCCTCGCGGGCGTGCGCCAGATACCCGACGCGATCCCCGAGGTTCGATCCGAGCGCCACAAAAACAATCTCGGTCATCTCGTCGTGCGCTCCACCACGACCTCGGCGTAATCCAGCGGCCCTGGAAGCGCCACGTGCGGCTTGCGCACCGCCACGCGCACACCATCGACGCCATCGAGCCGGAGTGCCTGCTCCGCGACGTGCTCGGCTACGTCTTCGAGATACGGTCCGTGGCCAACGGCAAGGCCATTGGCGGCGATCTCGTACAGGCGCCTATAGTCGACGACTTCTGCCGAAACGTTCCGCTCGCGCCAGACGGTCAGGTCGATCTCCACCGGCTGTGGGATCTCGGCTTCGTGAGGCAGAATGCCGATGAGTACATGAAATCGCATCCCTCGGAGGCTGATCGTCTGCCGGTTCGACACGCGGGAAATGTAAAGGTGATCGCACGGTAAACAAATGTAACAATCGAGTGGGCGCCGTACGTTGCTATCAAGGTTGATAGCGTCTTATAGGGTGACCAGCGCAATCTCACCCACTCGGAGGTCACCATGAGACGGAAGCTCCTGCTCCTCGCTGCATCGATCTGCACCATAGCGGCGGGAGCCACGAAACCCGCGACGGCCCAGACCAAGCCGGCGGCACGGCCGAATATTCTCTGCTCGGAACCGTGCGCCAATTCCAGTGACTGTGGCGTCACTGAGGACGCCTGTCTGATCTGTTTCCACCCCGAAGGGAAATGTGGCTGATCGTGCCACGCTCGCGAACGGGCTGTTGAACGGCGTCACCGCGATCACTGTCCTGTGCGCCCTCACGGTCACCGCACTGCGCATACGGGACGCGGTGGCGCCGGCGACGGCGGCGCCGAGCGATGATCGTCTCGCCGTGCGCACGATTCGAGATGCGCGCGCATTCCGGGCGGCCGGGCATCGCATTGGCCCAGCCGACGCATCAGTCACGATCGTCGAGTTCGCCGATTTCCAATGCCCATTCTGTCGTCGCGCCGCGCCCGCGCTGCGCGCCTTGATGCGACAACATCCCCGGGACCTCGCGCTCGTCTACCGGCACTATCCCGGGCACGAGTTCTCATTCGCGGCCGCTGTCGCGGCGGAATGCGCGGCTCGCTTTGGGCTGTTCGCGCCCATGCATGACGCGTTCTACGCCCAAGCGGAGTCCATCGGGAAGAAGCCTTGGTCGCGCTTCGCCCGCGAGGCGGGGTGGCGCGACACGATCCAGTTCTCGCGCTGTATGAGCGACTCGTCGATGGCCAACGTGGTCATCCGCGACACGATCGCCGCGACCGCGCTCGGAGCGCGCGGTACCCCCACGTTCCTGATCAACGATCTCGTCGTCACGGGCTATCGAGCCGCACAACTGGACAGCACCATCCGCGGGGCGTTGGCCCGCGTGCGATGACCGATCATCTTCGTCGCGCCGCGCGATCGCTGATCCGAACGCCGGGGTTCACCGTCGTCGCCACGCTCGTGCTCGGCCTGAGCATCGCGGTGTGCACCGTCACCTTCAGCATCGTCAACGCCGTGTACTTTCGCGTACTTCCGTACCGCGACCAAGCACGACTCGCGATCGTCCAGGAGGCCACCGGCCCAATCGATATGGCACCAGCGGCGCTGCGGACGTGGCGGGAGGGAATGCGGCCGATCGCCGACGTGGCAGCAGGAGCGGAGTATTGGGGTGTGCTCGCCACAGGGACCGAGACGACCTACGGCGTCGGCGCCGCGGTGACCGGCAATTTCTTCGATCTCCTCGGCGTCCGTCCGTGGCTCGGACGATCCTTGACGACAGCGGATGATCAGCCGGGCGCGACCCGCGTCATGGTGCTCGACTACGCGTTCTGGCGCGAGGCGTTCAGCGGCGACACGGCCGTCATCGGCCAATCGGTGCGCCTCGACGGCCACGACTACGAGATCATCGGCGTGCTGCCACCCGAGTCCGGCATCGGCCGGCCGATCCTGGACGTCGACGATCCGGCGACGGCGCCGACCGTTCCGTTCATCATTCCAATCGGTTCATCCGAGCTCGGCGCGGCGAAGCGTCCCGCCACGCAATTCAGACTCGTCGCCCGACTCGACCCGGGCCGAACGATCGGTCAGTTGGCCGCGAGCGCCAGCGTCCTCGGCGTTCGAGTAGCCGATCCGCACGCGGACGCCCCGCCTCGGATGGTCGTATCCGGCGTTCGGCATCTGCTGAGCCAGGAGTATGGCGGAGCCTATCCGTTGTTCCTCGGCGCCGTGCTGTTGGTCCTCGCCGTCGCCTGTGGAAGTATCGCGGGTCTCTTTCTCGTGAGATTTCATGCGCGCCAACGGGAGATCCTGATCTGTGCGGCGCTCGGCGCCGGGCGGCGGGCGCTCGTCACACGTCTCGTCCTGGAACCGGTCGTTATCGCCGCGGTCGGCGGCGGCCTCGGTGTGTCGTTGGCGTTTTGGGGGATTCATCTCGACCGCCTCCTGCCGACCCGCGCGGTGCCGTACTGGACGCACGTGGCGGTCGATACCAACGTATTGCTGTTCGCGCTCGCGGCCACCGCCACGAGCGCGCTCACGTTCGGGGTCGGTCCGGCGCTCCTGATGACGCGCCGGCGGTCCGGTCTGGCGGTCACGCCCGGCCGCGACGTGGTCGCCGCCAAGAGGGCGCTCGTCACCCTGGAAATCGCGCTGACGCTGGTTCTCTTGACCAGTGCCGGACTCCTCGGCGAAACATTCCTCGCCGCATCGGGACGGGACACGGGGATGGCGAAGGACCATCTCGCCACCGGGCTGCTCGACGTGCACGCGGAGCCGGACCGGAGAGCGGTCGCGCTCTCCCTCCTGGATCACCTATCGCGACTGCCGAGCGTGAGTGGCGCGGCGCTGCGAGGCGAGGCGGACCTGCCGCGCGGATCGGGTCTCATCCAGGATGGTGACGTCGCGATGATCGCCGCGGGCGTCGCTCACATATCGGTGCCGGTCGTGTCGCCCGGATTTTTCCGCACGGTCGGCGCCCGGTTGATCCGTGGGCGTGAGTTCACCGAGGCGGATGGGCCTCAAGCGCCACCCGTGGCGATTCTCTCGGACTCCACCGCGCGCCGATTCTTCCCCAATCAAGATCCGATCGGCCGGCGCGTGATGTTCGGCCCAGCCAGTGCGCCGTCTTGGATCACGATCGTCGGCGTGGCTGGTGAGATTGGCCACCCCTTGACCACGTCGCGCGCGGCGCCGTATCGGCCGACGCTGTATCGGCCCATCGCGCAGGTCTCGACCTCGCACGTGCGGTTCCTGGTGCGAACGCACGGTCCCTCGGCCGCGCTCCTGACGCCGATCCGGGCCGCGATTCGAAGCGTCGTGCCAGATGCGCCACTCGTCGGCCTCACGACCGTCGACGAGGCGACAGACCGGCAGCTCGCGCCGCTCCGCAGCAACGCGCTGGTGGTGAGCACGCTGGCGCTGCTCACACTCGGGATCGCGGCGCTCGGCATCTACGGCATGGTCGGGTATCTCGTGGAGCAACGCACTAACGAGATCGGCCTCCGCATGGCTCTCGGCGCCCGCCCCATTGAAGTCATCGGCCTCGCGCTGCGATTCGCGCTCGGTGCGACGGTGATGGGGATCCTCTGCGGGATGCTCGGGGCGTACCTGCTGGCCCAACTGCTCCGCAGCCTGATCTACGATACCAGTCCGTCCGATCCGCGCATCTTCGCCGCTGCCGCCACCGTGTTCGCCGCGGTGGCGCTCGCGGCCGCGTACGTGCCGGCGCGACGCGCGACCCGCATCGACCCCGCCCGAGCGCTGCGAGTATAGGCTCCCTTGCACACGCCGCTGGTTGGCGATGATGGCGTTGGTTGCACTCGCGTGTAGCGTGAACGGCGAAACCTTACACGTTGCCGGAATAGAGACCAACGAGCTACGCATTGATCATGACAAGCATTCGGGCAAACAACGGGACAGACCGCCAGGAAGAGCTTGGCGCCATTGACTTATATTGCGGCGAAGCTCACGAGGCACCGTTGAAGCGTACGGGCGATAGCGTTGTGCACAGCAATCCTGAGATTCTAGGGGGCGAACCTGTGTTCGTCGGGACGCGCGTGCCCGTTGCGTCTCTGTTCGAGTGGCTAGCAGATGGGGAGACGCTGACCGATTGGCTGGACAGCTTCCCCGGCGTGACGCGCGAGCAGGCCCTGCGGGTACTCGAGGACGCAAAGGCGTTCACGGTCGCCAATGCGCGTACTTCTCGATGAGCATATTGACCGGAAGCTCGCTCGGGAGCTGGCCGGACACGACGCGCGGGGCGTTCGCGAAATGGGTTGGGGCGCGCTAGAAAACGGCGCGCTTCTTCGTCAAGCAGCTCGAGAAGGCTTTTGTGCGCTTCTTACCATGGATCGGCGCATCCCGGATCAGCAGAACCTCGCGGCGATTGGTCTAGCTGTCGTGATCGTCCGCGCCCGAAATAGCCGACTGGTCACGCTCATGCCCCTCGTCCCCGACATTGTGCGCGTCCTGGAAGCGATTAGGCCGGGTGAATGCAAGCTGGTCGGAGCCGAGCCCTAAGCCGCGAGTGAGAACCCATGCGACCTCCCGTGCAACCCCCACAGCAAGGGCCGCGCGCCCGCGCCCGTCGACATGACTGGAACGACGAGCGCAGCCAGGCGCTTACGCGTCGGGTCGCCGAGCGTGCCAAGGACGATGAGACGATCTTTGCTCAGGCGCTGCGTCGTGTCCGTGAGCGACTGGCGATGCCAGGGGCAGAGCGTAATCCCTCGCTCAACGAATGGGAGCGGATCCTGACCTCCTGCACATCGAGCGAGATTCTCGAGACTCTCGTCGAAAGCAGTGATCGGGCAGCACGACTCCGGCAGTCATCGCCCTTTGTCGGAGTGCTCTCGCGCGACGAGCGCAACGCGATTTTTGCGTACTTCGAGACGCTGTAACCGCTCGTCAAGGGCCGAAGGCCCGACGCTTCAAATAGTCGGGCGACGAGCGTCCGTCAGGCAGCCGAGGTAATGCGGCGAGAAACGTCGCCGAGATAACCCGCGACCGTGCGGAGCTCGCGGGCGACGCCCTCGAGCTCGACGAGGGCGGACGCTTGGTCGCGGGCGGTGGCGGCGACGTTCTCGGCGCCCAGGCGATTGCGCTGGGCGATCTCGGAGATGCGGGTGACGCGCTCGCGGAGGCGGGCGCATTCGGCCTCCTGGTCGCGGCTGACGCGGGCGATGCGCTGGGCGCGCTCGGCGGAGGTTGCCGTGGAGGCGACGATTACGTCGAGGGCGCCGAGGGCTGTTTCGGATAGAGTTTCTACGTCGCCGACGATCGCGCGGCCGCGTTCCATCTGCTCGGCGACACGGCGCATCTGTTCTTCGAAACCGAGAATAATTTCGCCTGCCTCGGCCGAGGCGCGGGCGCTGCGCTCGGCGAGTTTGCGCACCTCGTCGGCGACCACCGCGAAGCCGCGGCCGCGCTCGCCGGCGCGGGCCGCTTCGATCGCGGCGTTGAGGGCGAGCAAGTCGGTTTGTTCGGCGACGTCGCGGATCAATGCGATACAGTCGGTGACGCTGCGGGTCGTCTTCGCTAGCTCATCGATTCGTGAAGAGCTTTCACCTACGAAACCCTTCGCGTCGACGAGGCGCTCGATCGCGCCGGCGATCGTGCCGCGGTGCTTGCCCGCGACCTCGGTCGCGTGGCGGCTCGCCTCGGCAGCGGCGCTGCCGTCGCGGGCGACGCCGGTCGTGGCTTCGTGCAGCGCGCGGGTGACCACGAGCGAGCGCTCGAGCTCCTCGTTCTCGGAGACGATCCCCCGGGAGATCTCGGCGATCGTACGGGCGACGCCCTCGCCGCCGCCACGGAGCGTGCGGGCCGAGTCGCCGAGCGTGCGGATCTGGCTGCCGACGCTGGTGACGGCGTCGAGCAGTGGCTGACGGAGGTCGTTGATGTGCAGCGTCGTCGCGAGCTGGTTGGCGAAGCGCTGGACCAGGGCGACTTCCTTCTTGCCGTAGGCGCTGCGCTTGTGGTGCTCGAGCTCCACGAGGCCGACGTTGCGGTCGCCGAATCTGAGCGGGAGCACGATACCGCTTCGCGCCTCGGGACGGGGGTTCTCGACACGGCGATCGCGTAACGCATCGATGACGACGCACGGTTTGCCGCTGTCGAGCGCGAGCCGGCGGAGTATGGCGCCGTCGGATCCCGGTTTTTCGGGTTCCGATATGAGGCCCTGCCCACTTTGCCAGACGAGACGCAGGCCGTCCGCGCTGAGGCGAAAGATCCGCATGGTGCCCCAGTCCACCAGCCGGTGACCCAGGCGCTCGATCCAGGCGAAACCCTCGGCGAGACCGACATCGGCCATGACGACCTCGTCGACCGCATGGATGTTGCTCAACTCCTCGGCCGCGATGGATTCCTCGAGCACTCGCTTGAGGACCCAGCCCGAGACGCCGAGCACGAGGAGCATCGGCCAGGCGCCGAAGCCGTAGAACGCGATCGAGATGAGCGCGGCGGCGGCGCCACCGACGCCCGCGCCGAACACGATCAACTCGTAACGAATGATGAGCGACAACTCATCCGGGAGCAGCTTGTCGCGGAGCAGCAGCGTGAAGTACAGGAGCGCGCGGCTGAGCGTGAAATAGAGTACGGCGAAGAGGGCTGCCGCCGGGACCGTCTCGGGCGAGAGCGTGCGCGCGCCCATCCACTTCATGACCCACGCGTAGAAGCCATAGGCCGCGATCAGGGCGACGACCTCGCGGCCGGCGTTGATCCAGGCGAACTCGCCGGTTTTTCGCAGGACGATCAGGTCGGCGATGAGCACGCCGGTATAGAGCGCCAGCGCGGTCGCCGGCGCGCCGACGAGCAAGGCACCGCCGACGGCGACGGCGCTCAGCAGGTTGACCGCCGAGTATTTCGTGAGCGGGATCTGGCCGATGCGCAGCACGACGGAAAGCCCGGCGAGCAAGAGCATCGATACCCCGCGCGATTCCCATGAGCGGTCCCAGACCAGGGCCGCGATGAGCAGGAGCGAGCCAGCGAATCCGACCGCGCGGGTATAGCGTCTTAGAAATGTTCCCACGCTACAACACGCATGGGACAGTCACCCCGTAACGGCGTCGAGACCCTTACGCAGCGCCTGCACCAAAGCCAGCGCCTCCTTGACGCTGCGGCCCGCGGCGGAGACCAGCGCGCTGCCGACCACGATGCCATCTGCTTGTCGGCCAACTGCTGATGCGTGCTCGGGACGGCTGATCCCGAAGCCGACGCAGATCGGGAGCGTGGTCGCCGAGCGGAGGCGGGCGATCGTCTCCGGCAGGTCGGCCGGTAGGTCGGCCCGGGCACCCGTTACGCCAAGGCGGCTGATCAGGTAGACGAAGCCGCGGCCGTGGCGGGCGATTTCGGCCATGCGTTCCGTAGGTGTCGTCGGCGCGACCAGGCGCACGAAGTCTAGGCCGCTTTCTCCCAGCCATTTCTCTCGGGCTGGATCGGCTCCTACGGGCAGATCTGTGATCAGAATTCCGGCGGCGCCTGCGGCGCGCGCTCTACTCAGCGCATCCGGGCCTGCCGCGAGGATCGGGTTCAGGTACGAGAACAGGACGACCGGGATTTTTGGGCCGACGGTCGATATGAGATCGAGAACGCGCGAGTATGTGACGCCGAGTGACAGGGCTTGCTGGCTGCTCGCTTGGATGACCGGGCCGTCGGCTAGTGGATCTGAAAACGGGACGCCGACTTCGACGACATCAGCGCCGGCATCGGCCAGCGAACCGAGGAGCTCGGCCGAGGCGGCCAAGGTCGGGTGACCCGCCGTTACATAACAAACCAGCGCGCGTTTGCCCTGGGCGCGAAGCGCCTCAAACGAAATAGTCACCGATCCGGATGCCATATCGATCCGGGTCGGCAGTCTTGATGATCGTCCGAACGAAGAGGCCACTGGCGTTCTGCTCGGCCATGTCCACGAGCGCACCCGGGTGCAGAATATTGCCCTGCGGGTCGCTGACGATACGCACGATCGGGCGCGACATCACCTCGGGGTTGGGATTCGCCGAGTGCACGATGCCCAGCTCGAAGGTGTCGAGGACGACCAGTGTGCCCACGGGGTACAAGCCGAGCAGGTTGATAAAGGCTTTGACGACGACCGGGTCCATGCCGCGCTTCGGATTGTCCCGCATCTCCTGCAGAACGGCTGCCGGAGACAGGGGGTCGGTCTGATACGCCCGTCGCGAGGTCGCGGCGTCGAAGCCGTCGGCGACCGCCACGATCTTGCTGAAGATGGACATCTGGCGCGGGCGGACGACCTTGGGATAGCCCGAGAGGTCGGTCTTCATGTGGTGCTCGTAGGCGACCACCATCGACCGATACGGGAGATCCTGCGAGCCGCGCATGCGGAACAGCGAGAGCACGCCGAGCCAGGGATGATTCGTGATTTGCCGCCACTCTTCCTCGGTCAGTCCGTCGGCCTTGTTCAGCACGTCCGACGGGACGCGCGCTTTGCCGATGTCGTGAAACAACGCCGCCAGCCCCAGATCGTACAACTGGAGCTTCCCAAGGCCGAGGCGTCGGCCGAGGGCGACCGAGAAGATACACACGTTGACGCTGTGCGTGAACGTGTACTCGTCGTAATCGCGGATTGTCGTCAGGCCGAAGAGCGACGTCTCATCGTTCAGGATCGCGTCGACGATCCCCTGCACCACGCGTTTGAGCTTCTTGACGTTCGGGGCTTTGCCGAGGCGAACCGAGTTGATGCACTCTTTCGTGACGGCGACCGACTGGCGATACGTCCGCTTGGCCGCCTCCTTCACCTGCTCCTTGACTTCGGCGTCGAGACCGGCGTCGACCGGCGGGCCGAACTCGAACGACAGCACCTTCGCTTGCTCCAGCTTGCCGGCGAGCTGGAAGTAGCGCTCCTCGGGGCCCTCGTTGCCTGGCGCCTGCAGGAGCGAGAGGAGGACCAGCCACTCGCGGGCGGTGACGCCCTCCATCACGCGGAGCGAGCCTACCCCGTTGGCGCGGAACAGCGATAACAGGTTGCTGAAGCTCGTGTAGTTGTCTACGTCCAGGCGCAAGCGCGTCTGGTTGATAAAAATAAATTCGCCGCTGGCGCGGAACTCGAGCTCTTTCTCCTGGTGCAACAGCATGCGGCTCGATTGCGTCAGGTCGTCGAGCGACTTTTGCACGGCCGCGTTTTCGATCGGGTAGAGCTTGATGGCGCGCAGCGCGCCGTAGAACGTGATGATGAACGCGCGGCCAACTTTGCGGACGGCGGCATCGCTGCCCGACTCGTTCTTGTGAGGGTTGGAAACCCCTTCTCGCGGCGCCTTCGGCGCTCGCGCAGACGCGCTGGCTGTCCCAGCGGCGCCGGTCGATGCGGGCGGCTTCGTGGGAGCGCTCATGCGCGGCTCTTGGTGGGAGCGCTCGTGGGCGGCTCTTCGTGGGAGCGCTCATGCGCGGCTCTCGTTCGCGGAGGCGCGAAGCGCCCTGCGTACTTCATCATGCCTGATTGCCCCCACGCAGCGCTTTGCTCACGGCATTGCGCACGATGACCTCTTTCTCATTGACCGACTTGCGCAGCGACTCGGTCGCCTTGTCGGTACCGATGCGACCCAAGGCCATGGCCGCGCACGCGCGCATCTCCGGCTCCTCGCGTTTGCCGAGGAACGTGCGCTCGTTGAGGATCTTGTCGAGCAGCGGCACGCCGGCGTCGCCGGAGAGCGCGCCGAAGGCCTCGAACATCGCCATGCGCTCGGTCAGATCCGCGTCGCGGATCGCCTTGCCCTTCACGATCGCCTCGACCTTTGGCAGCGCCGGGCGATAGGCACGGGCCGTCAGTGCGCGGGCGACGGCGACGCGGACATCGCGATCATCGTCCTCGACCGCGCGCTCCAGCCATTGGAGCGCGCCGGCCGAGCCGATGTCGGCGAGCGCTTGGACGGCGGCGAGGCGTGTGCCCGGGTCGCGGTCCGACGTGCGCTTGCCCAGCGGCGCGACGGCCGCGGCGCTCTTCATGGCGCCCGCGCGCCGGATCGCCTCGACCGCGACCACGCGATCGCTGTTGCCGATCAGCTTCATGAGCTCGGACGTATGGTTCGCGGCAATGCGCGTACCCGCGGTCTGCAGGAGCGTGCGGACGGCGGGATTGTTGACGCGGCCCACCCAGTCGAAGATCGTCGCCAGCGCCGACGGACGGAGCTGATCGAAGAGCGCATTGAGATCTTCCTGCGGCGGCAGCTCGTGGCCCTCGTCGAGCGACTGCAGCACTTGAGCGAGCGCCATCGGATCGCTCAAGCGATCGGGAATCTTCGCCAACAGCGCCCGGTGCGGCGGCTCCAGCCCCTTGGTCCGCTCCGCCGCGTCGCGCGTTTCCTTGATCAGGTAGGCGACGGACTGGAACTGGGCCGCGCTCAGGAGCAGGAGCATGAGCCCGTCGAGAATTTCGCCGATCTCGGTGCGAACGGCGCCGTCGGCCTGGAGCTCGAAGATGTCGAGCAGGATGGCCAGCACATTCGCCCGGAGATCGCTCGCGTACTCCTTCTCGACCTCACCCTTGAGATACTCGACCTCGTGCTGGTCGAGGAAGTAGAGCGTCGCGTCGAAGTCTTCGAGATTGACGGTGCCCGGTCGCGACTGGAGCAAGGTCTCGTCCGGCGTCGGCGCATCGTCCGGCCCCGGCGGCTCGATCACGCGCGGCTCGGGCGCCTCCGGCGAAAAGTCCGGAACGCCCGATGTGTCGTTCCCGATATCGATATAGCGATAGCGCAGGTGGGCCAGGTCATTCTCCCACAGCATCACGAGGAGGTCGTCATCCTCGGTGTTGCGCCGCGCGCGCTGGATCACGTCGAGGAACGCGACCAGGTCGTCGGCCTCGAAGCCCTTCTCGAAGCGGAGCTCGCGGACGCCGTCCTTGTAGAAGGTCCAGGCGAGGCTCTCGGACGACTTGCTCGATTCGTCGA
>Ga0210387_10001227_pt1 | contig 19187 bp, 18 predicted proteins | sample IncBWC7OmetaG_FD_160108 | JGI IMG/M metagenome (GOLD analysis project Ga0210387, IMG submission 160108) | Forest soil microbial communities from Barre Woods Harvard Forest LTER site, Petersham, Massachusetts, United States - Inc-BW-C-7-O ...
GGGAACGCCGAGCTCCGACTCAAAAGCCCTGTCCTGCCGCAGTACGTGGGCTGGACGCTGTTCGTCGACGCCGGGCGCGTGTCGCCGCCGCCCACGGGCGCGGCCAAGCTCGATTCGACGTTCCGAAAGCTGTTCTGGACCCCCGGCGTTGGCGTCCAAGTCTTCACGCCGATCGGACCGGTGCGCCTCGATGTGGGGTATGATCCGACGCAGCGTCCCTACGGCCCCGCGTATTACGCGGTGCCGTCCTCGGCCATCACCAAGTCGATATATCAGTCCCAAGCGCCCGTGCTCTGCGTGAGCCCGGGCAATACTGGAGTGATCAACACCGATTCGGTGACCACCGTGCCCGCGCAGACGTTCCCAAAGAGCGGGTCGTGTCCCGCGAGCTACCAACCAGCGATCCAGCACGGATTCTTGAATCACCTTACGTTGAACTTCTCTATCGGCGAAGCCTTCTAGCCGCATGACCGTCCCTGTCCGCCGCCGCGTGGTCGTTGCCCTGAGCGCGTTGATTCTCTTCGCGCTCGGCCTCGTCGTGGCCGCGGTCGGCGTCTCGGTCACGCAGACGGCGTGGGGTCGCGAGCAGATCCGCCGCATCATCGTCGCGCGCCTGCGGACCGCCATCCACGGGCGCCTCTACGTGGGGCGCCTCGGCGGCAACCTGTTCTCGAACATCGAGCTCGACTCGCTCGAGATCCGCGATCCCGAGGGGCGCCTCTTCCTCGCGACCGGTCGGCTCTATGCCGAGTTCGACCCGCGCGACCTCGTCGACCAGCGCATTCTGCTGCAGCGGCTCGAGATCGAGCATCCCGTCGTGCGCATCGTGAAGTACCGGAAGACCGGCTGGAACTACAAGGAGATCTTCCCGGGTCCGAGCACGCCGCGCCGCAAGCTGCCGCACGTGCGCGGATTCGGCGACTACATCGTCGCGCAGAATACGAGGGTCCACGATGCATCGATCGAGTACATCGAGCCGTGGGACCCGGACGACTCGCTGCACGGCGCGCGGCGAGACAGCGCGATCAAGGCCGCGTTGGCGAAGCCGGATAGCAACGTCCGACAGTGGGGGTTCCCGGACGGGCTGATGCACGCGTTTCGCTGGCGGCACAGCAGCGTCAAAGCCCACTATGTGCGGATCGCCGAGCCCGATACGGCAGGGCTCTACTTCGCGGTCGACACCGTGTCGAGCGACGAGTCCGAGCCGAAGTTCAAGTTCCGAAATATTCGCGGAACCGCCCGGGTCAAAGGTGACTCGCTCTGGCTCAGCTTCCCGCACTTCGAGTTACCCGGCAGCGCCGGTCGCGCCGCGGGTGAATTGATCTTCGGCGGCGGCCAGCCAGTCCGCATTACGTTGCACGCGGTCGCCGACACGGCATCGCTCAATGACATCGCGTGGGTCTACCCGACGCTCCCCACACAGGGCGGCGGCTCGGTCACTGTCGATATCAAGAGCCACTCGGACCCGCACGTGATCGACTACACGCTGTCGAAAATGGACGTCAGCACCACGAAGTCACGGTTCCGTGGCGCGATGACGTTCACCGTCGGCGGGCAGTATCTCGGGGTTCGCAACATGTCGATCCGGGCTACCCCGCTCGACTTCGCATTTATTCGTCAGCTCTCGGGCCAGCCATTCCCGGTCGACTACCAGGGGCAGTTCACGGGAACCGTCTACGCGAAGGGCGGGCAGCTCAACGATTTCTACGCCGACAGCATTCGCATGACGTTCGCCGATGCCCACGTGCCGGGTGCAACGTCTCAGTTCACGGGTCACGGACTCCTCGACATTCACGATCCGCAGGTCACGCGATTCCACGCGTTCCAGCTGAACGTCGGCCGCTTGGATCTCCGCACTTTGCAATTTCTCTACCCGGAATTTCCCCGGTTAAACGGCATAGTCGTTGGCCACGCCGTCCTGGACTCCCTCTGGGATGACATCCGGCTGCGCGATGCCGACCTGACGCAGATCGATGGCCCTGACGAACCGACGCGCGCCACCGGAGGTGGGCGCGTCACGTTTGCCGATTCGAACGTACGCTATGATCTCGCGATGCAATTCGACCAGTTATCGTTTGCGACACTCTTGAGATCGTATCCCGGCGCGTGGTTCCGCGGATCGTTCACGGGCCCGCTCAAAATGAAGGGCACGCTCGACGACCTCGATCTCTCGGCCGATTGGACGAGCGACGCGGGAGAAGTGAGCACGACGGGTCACTTCAACATCCTCGGCCCCGTGTTCGAGGCGAACGCGACCACGACGCTGACCAATGCCGATCTGCCGGTGCTGTTTGGGCGGCCCGCGGTGCCGCATACGGACCTGACGCTCACTGCGCAGGGAGACATCACGGGCGACACGATCCCACACATGCGCGGATCTCTCAAGCTGACGATGGCCCGCTCCACGATCGACAGCGTCACCGCGGACACGGGCCGCGCGACGCTCGCGTTCGGCGGTGGGACGATGCGCATCGACTCGTTGCATGCCCAGACCGCGGTCGCCGCGCTCGCCGCGCAGGGAGCCCTCGGCCTCGAGTCGGGCCACCACGACTCGACCGCCTTCACGCTGTCCTTCGACTCCCTCGGCGCCCTCCGCCGCTACATGCCGGATGACACCGTGCACGGCACGGCCCAGGTCACCGGCATCCTCGCCGGTTGGCTCGACTCACTGACGGCAACGGGACGTGTCGATGCCACTGACCTGCGATACGGCCGCAACCGCGTGCATGGTGCCCAAGCGACATTCGACGTCGCCGGCCTCCCACGCAACGCGTCGGGGACCGTCACGGTATCGCTCGATACGCTGCGGCTCTCGGGTATCTCGCTCGAGCAGGTCGCTGGCGAGGCTCGGGTAGCCCACGGCCAGGAAACGCACGCGACCATGCACGCCGTGAGCGAGAGCGGACCAACGGCTGATGCTGGCGCCACGGTCATTGTGCACGGCGACACGACCGAGATGGTGCTCGACTCCTTGGCGCTGCGTACGCCTGGGAACGATTGGCACCTCGATCACCCGGCTCACGTACGGAGCGATCGATCTGGCATCACCCTCGACTCGGTCGTCGCGCGCGGCGCGGTCGCCGGGTGGATCGCGGCCAAGGCCAAGCTGCCGCCATCGGGGATGGTCGCGATTCACGTCAGCGGCGACAGCATCCCGCTGGCGGACCTCGGCGCGCTCGCCCAATCGCTCGATCAAGCCGGCGGGACGGCCGGGTTCGACCTGAACATCGCCAACACGCGCCAGAGCCCGATCATGCGGTTCACGGCGCGTCTCAAAAATGCCCGGCTTGGCGAGGTTGGTCTCGACGAGATCCTCACCGACGGCCACTACCGGAACCACCAGCTCGACCTGCACACCGATTTCGTGCAATACGGCGACACTGCCCTGCACGTGCATCTCTATTTGCCCGTGGATCTGGCTCTGGAGAACATCGGACTGCGCACGCTGGACGATTCATTGCGGGGCGAGCTCCGGTCGGACAGCGCGAAGCTGTCCACGATTCTCGGTGTGCTGCCCGACGTCAGCGACCCGAGCGGCTGGTTCACGGCCAACATCGGCCTTGGCGGTACCTGGCGCCACCCCACGCTCGACGGTCAGGTTCGCATCACCGATGGCGCGCTCGGCTTGTCCAACCTCGGCGTTCGCTGGAACAACCTGAACGCGAGGCTCGACCTGAATGGCGACAGCCTGTCGCTGTCTCGGGTCTCGCTCGCCACCGAGGAAAACGATCGGCGCGGCGTGGCCTCGCTCGGCGGTTGGATCACTTTCGCGGACCTCGACAACCCGAAATTCGATGTCTGGCTGCGCGCCGAGCACCTGCACGTAATCGATCGCCTGCGCCTCGCCAATCTCACCGTCTCGACAAAGACGAGCTACGGCTCCATCGACACGCTCCGCCTGCGCGGCTCCGAGCAGTCGTCGGAGCTCACCGGCACCGTGATCGTTGATCAGGGCAGCATCTTCCTGCCGGATTTCAACAAGAAGCAGATCGTGAATCTCGACGACCCGGAGCTCTACAACCTCGTCGACACGTCGCTGTTGGTAAATCGCAAGCTGTTGCCCAACGGACCGCCCAAGCTCGTCGCCGGCCTGAACCTCAAGAACGTCTCGATCGACCTCGGGACCGATACGTGGCTCAAGTCGACCGAAGCGAACATCAATTTGAGCGGCACGGTCGACGTGACGACGGCTCGCTTGCCGCGGGACACGACGCGAGCGCTGGCGCTCACGGGCGCGGTCAGCGCGACGCGCGGTTCGTATGTGCTCAATCTCGGCCTCGTCCAACGCACATTCACCGTGGAGCAGGCCGGCACGATCACGTTTAGCGGTGAGCCCGAATTCAACCCGCAGCTCGACATCACGGCCGTGAACATCGTGCACCCGTCGGGTCAGTCGGCGCAGTATGTCAGGCCTGAGTTGAGAATCCAGGTGCATCTGGGCGGGACGCTGGACCATCTCCAACTGGGGCTGTCGAGCGCCGACAGCTTGCCCCAGTCCGATCTCATCAGTTACCTGGTGAGCGGGGTTCCGTCATACGAACTGAACCAGGCCAACAGTGGCGCACTGGCAACGTCGATCGTGCTCCCGACCATCGGGTCGGCGGTCGGCAGCCGGTTGACGGGTGGGCTCTTCGACACATTCCAAGTGCAAACGTACGGATACCAACAGGGCCGCGTCGCGGCACCGTCGGCCTTTTCCCAAGCGCGTATTGGGGCCGGAAAGCAGGTCGGCCCGGATACGTTTATAAGTGCTGACTACGGGTTTTGCTCGGGCAGCCAGGGTGCCAACCCCGGCTATCAGCTGGGCGTTCGCGTCGACCAGCGTCTGACGCGTCAGTTGTCTTTGTCCGCCGCCTCGTCTCCTGGGACGACATATGCCTATTGCACGGGTTCGGGTGGCTACTCGGGATTTATTCCCACCCCCCGGCAATACGGGCTCGATCTCTTTCGCTCCTGGAGCTTCTGAATAAAGTGGCCGCAATCACCCTTCCCGTCCGCCGGCGGGCGCTACTGGTCGTCAACCCCGCCTCGCGTCTCGGGAAGCGCTACCACCGGATCGCCCTCGCCGCCTTCAAGGCGGCTGGCGTCCGCTGCGACGCAGTCCTTACCGAGCACCAGGGACAGGGAGCCGAGATCGCGCGATCCCTGGCCCCGCGCTACGACATGGTCTTCACGCTCGGGGGCGACGGGACGGCTATGGAGGTCGTCGGCGCCCTGGCGGGTACGGGACGGGTCGTCGGCATCCTGCCTGGCGGTACCGGCAACCTCATCGCGCGAACCCTAGGCATTCCGCTCAATATCAGGCGGGCTGTAACCGTCCTTCTCACCGGGGAAGAGGCCCGGGTCGACTTGGGGCGGCTCTCGGTAGGGGGCCGCCATTTCGCGTTCGCCGCCGGCGTTGGGGTCGATGCGTCCATGATCGCCGAGGCCTCGTCAGACCTGAAGCGCCATCTTGGCGTACTCGCCTATGTGTTTAGCTGGACCCGGGCGGCGTTTCGGGGGGATCTCTTTCGGGTTAGGATCACCATCGACGGGGAAGTCGTCGAAAAAGAGGCTACCGCGGTGATGATCGCGAACTTCGGGGCGGTCCTGAACGACCTGATGACCCTCGGCCCTGGGATACGGCCAGATGACGCAAAGCTGGACTTATGCGTCTTCTCACCATACACCGCCTGGGATGCCGTACGGATCGCTTGGAAACTTCTTCGCAAGGACTTCACGTCCGACCCGTGCATGTTCTACCGTGCCGGACGTCAGTTCCGCATCGAGACTCTGCCGCCGCGCGTAGCGCAGGCGGACGGCGAGCTATTGGGGGACACGCCATTCGAGGTCAGCGTCGAGCCGCTCGCGGCGCAGTTGCTGGTTCCTCGACGAACGTGATCCTGTAATGGCCAGCGTCCTTATCGTCGACGACGAACCGGCGATCACGGCGACGCTCGGGACGTACTTCGAGCGGAACGGCGGGCACGCGGTCACGAAAGCGCATACGGGCCAGGAAGGGATCAATCTCTTCCGCCAACTCCGCCCCGACCTCGTCCTCCTGGACGTTCGCCTGCCCGACATGACCGGCTTCGACGTGCTCGATCGCATTCGCGACGAGAACGGCACCGTCATCATGATCACGGCGTACGGCGACGTCCCCTTGGCCGTGCAGGCGATGCAGAACGGCGCCGAGAATTTTCTCACGAAGCCGGTCGAGCTGGCGCACCTGGGTGCGGCCGCCGAGCGGGCGTTCGAGAAGTCGCGACTGCGCCAGATGAACCGGTTTCTGGCATCCCGTCGCGGCAACGCGTCCTCGGCTCGCGTGCTCCTCGGCTCTTCGGCGCCGATGCAGGAGCTGGCGAACCAGATCGAGATGCTCGCCTCCAGCGACCGCACGACGGTTTTGCTGATCGGCGAGAGCGGAGCAGGCAAGGGGCGAGTGGCCGAATTGATCCACTCGCGCAGCGGCCGGGGCGCCCGGCCCTTCATCGAAGTGAACTGCGCCGCGCTGACGGCCGACACGCTCGACGGCGAGTTGTTCGGGCACGACAACGGGGGGCCCAAGCCGGGTCTCTTCGAGGTGGCCGACGGCGGATCTCTCTTCTTGGACGAGATCGGCGACTTGGGCCCCACGCTCCAGCCCAAGCTCCTCGGCGTGCTCGAAGGCAAGCCATTTCGTCGCGTGGGCGGCACGCAAGAAATCCACGCTAATGTCCGCCTGATCGCGGCCACCAGCAAGGATCTCGTCAACGAAGTCACGGCCGGGACATTCCGCGAAGACCTGTACTATCGTCTGAGCGTGATGCCCGTGTACCTGCCGCCCCTGCGCGCCCGCTCGCGCGAGGATCTCATCGAGCTGATCGCGCACGTGCTCGATGACCTGCGGTCGACGCTCCCGGACGCCCCGCCGCAAATCGGCGATGCGGCGCTCGATCGTATGCTGCGCTACACGTGGCCGGGCAACATTCGAGAGTTGCGGAATGTCCTGGAGCGGGCGACCATCGTGTCCCGCGGTGCGGACACGATCGGCCCAGAGCATCTCCCGGCGGATGTGCGCGATGCCACTGGCATTGGCGTCGAGCACCACGTCCCGAAGTCGCTCGATGAGGTCGAGCGGTCGCACATCGAGCGGACCTTGCGGGTACACTCCGGCAATCGTACGCATGCGGCGCGCGAGCTCGGGATTTCCCGCGCGACGCTGATCAAGAAGATTCGAGCCTACGGCCTCCATGACTAGCCCAACGCCTCCGGCACCCCAGAGCCACGAGCGCGATGCGATGATCTGCCGCCGCTGCGGCAAAGAGGAGCGCGCATCCGAAGGCTACCCGTGCATTTCGTGCGGCACGTTCCTGTGCCTGATCTGCAGCTTCCGCGGGTACCAGTACTGCACGAACTGCGAGCAGCAGCACCCGAAATGATGCTGCGCGTTCGCTCGAGTGTGGCGCCGCTCCTCGCCGAGCCACGGGTCTCGAGCGAGCAGATCTCCGAGCTCGCATCCGGGCAACCGTTGACCGTGCTCACGACGCAAGGGGAGTGGCTCCGCGTCTGCGGCGCCGACGGCTACCAGGGTTGGACCCATCGCGGGTACACCGCCGAAGGCGCCGACGGTGCGTGGCTCACGTCACTCGGCTGCACCATCGTGAGCGAGACCGGCGCGTTGCTCCCGCTCCCGCTCGGCGCGCTGGTGCCACCGGGCGCCCATATCGTCGATGGCGGCGCGCTCTCGCCGGCCGAGTTGCGCGCGGCGTTCCCGCCCACGCGCGTCTCGGTCACCCGTGCGGCCCGCACCGCGTTCTCTGGCGCGCCGTATTCCTGGGGTGGCGTCACGCCGTGGGGCGCTGACTGCTCGGGCTTCGTGCAAATGATCTTTGCACTGCACGGTGTGTCACTTCCGCGTGACGCGTGGCAACAAGCGCAGGCCGGGAGTCCGGTCGGTAAACCCGGTGGCATCACCGACATCATGGCCGCCGACCTGCTGTTCTTCTCGAGTCGCGACGACCGCCGCCCCACGCACGTCGGCATCGCGCTCGGCAACAGCCCGCCCGCCATGGCCCACGTCGCCCTGGGCCGCGGGGGACACGCGATTGATCGGTGGGACGATGACGACGCCTACGTGCGCGCCCTGGTCTCCCAATTCGTCGCAGCGCGGCGCATCCCGCTCGACTAGGGCGCTAGGACACCAGCCCGCCGCGCTGCGGGACGACCGGCGAGACGATGCCGTTCACTTGGACCGCGGCTTCGGCGGTCGCGTGCCCGTCCAGGGCCACGGCCATGGTGTATCGGCCCGGCACGTCGATCGGCAAGTCGAGCGTCGCGATGAGCGGGAGGTCCATGTCGCCCGCGCCGGGCGGCGCGTCGGCGATGCTGAGCTCCCCGCTCGACGACCACAGCTCGGTGCCCTGTGGATTGACCCAGCGCAATGCCATCGTGTGCGTGCCAGCGTCGGCCCTTCCACCCTTCAAGCGGACGACGAACGTGGCCCGCGGATGAACGGTAGGCAAGGTCGTGACTTGCACGGCGTCAAACACGCCGAGGATGTTGAGCTTACCCTCTTGCGAGAGGTTCGCCGCGTCGGCGAACAGTGCGAACGAAACGTGCATACTCATAACTTACTTGCATGGTCCTCGTTCTGTTCGATATCGACGGCACGCTCCTGACGGCCGCGGGCGCGGGCCGACGGGCGATCCACGGCGCGCTCCGTGACGTCTTTGGTGGCGTCGGTCCCGCCGACTACTGGTTCGATGGGAAAACCGATCCGCAAATCGTGCGGGATCTGATGCGACACGAGGGCCACTCGGACCCGGTGATCGATGATCGTCTCGGGGCCGTTCTCTCACGCTACTCCGATCGCCTGGGTGCGGAACTCCAAGACCCGTCTCACGTTCCCATTGTACACCCAGGCGTTCCCGATCTCCTCGACGCCTTGGAGTCACACCCCGACGTGATCCTCGGTCTGCTCACCGGCAACATCGAATCGGGTGCAACGCTAAAACTTCGCGCCGTTGGTCTCGACCCCGCGCGTTTTGTGATCGGGGCCTTCGGCTCGGATCATGAGCATCGTCTCGAACTCCCCTCGATTGCCGAAGCCCGTGCACTCTCTCTGCTGGGTCACGAAGTCGAGCTGGTCGTTATCGGAGACACGCCCGCAGATGTCGCGTGTGGCGCGGGCGCGAAGCGCCGTGCCATTGCCGTAGCGACAGGCCGCTATACGCTCCAAGAGCTGGTTGCGTGTGGCCCAGCGGCCGCATTCGAAGATTTATCCGATACGGAGGCCGTGATGGCGGCCATCCTCAACAGTGCTTGAGGTCGAGCTCAAGGCAGTCGTCGACGATGCGATAGTCACGCGCGCGACGTTAGAAGCCGCGGGCGCGATCTTGACGTTCGTCGGCCGCATGGAGGATCGTCGCTACGACACGCCGGATGGCCGGTTCGCCCGGCGCGACGTCGTCATTCGCCTTCGCGTGTATCTCCCGAGTGACGGTGGACCGGGGGAAGCGTTCCTCGACTGGAAGGGCGCATCTTCCAGCGACAGCGGCTACAAAGTCCGCGATGAGCTCTCGACGACCGTAGGCGATGCCAATACGCTAGCCATGATCCTCGACCGCCTGGGATTCATCGTCACTCGCGAAGTAGATCGCCAGATTTGGCAGTACACGCTCGGATCGGCCATGGTACGATTCGAGCAGTACCCTCGCATGGACGTGCTGCTGGAGGTCGAAGGCTCTCCCGATGCGATCGAAGACGCGATCGCCACGACGGGTATTCCACGCTCGGCGTTCTCCGACGAGCGGTTGCTCGACTTCGTCGCGCGATACGAAGAGCGCACGGGCCTCGATGCCGCCCTGTCCGACCGCGAGCTAGCCAATGCCTGAAGTCTCTACGATTTGGGCCCTCTGGCGAGGCCACGAGCTATCAGGCACCGGCTCGGCCATGCTTACGGCCGATGTCGTCATGATCTCGGCAGGCACCTCGCGGCTCGCTATACCGATCGAGCAACTCGATGGCGCTCATATCGAGCCCGCGCACCTGACGTTGTTCCACCACGCGGGCGATGTCATCGAAATCGGCAGCGCCGATGCCGTTCGCCTGGGTCGCGAAATCGTGGCGCACGCGTGCGATGTCCCGGAGCTCACGGTGCCATTGCGCGCCTTGGGTTCAACCCGGGCACGGCCTGGAGCAGACCACGATCGTTTCTTCGGACCTTTCCTCGCGGCACGACGCGCCGCCGCGCGCGCGTCTGATCCGGAAGGCCGCCTTGCCGCGGTAGACGCAAAGGCGATCGCAACGTCAGTCGGCACGACGGTGCGGGAGCTCGCCGCGGAGCGCTACCCGAAGCAACCGGCCGAGCGCCGAGCGATGGAGGCGGAGCTCGCGGACCTGGCCGAGCCGGTCGTCGCCTCGCTCGAGACGCTTGCCGCTGCCGCGGACGCCGCGCGCGCGGGCCCCGATGACGTCAAATTCGTGCGCTGGCGCGCCTGGGCCAACGCCTACCGCGAGGTCTTCCGCGCCGCCGACCAGTGCTGGCTGGCCGCGATCGGCTCCGCGCTCGGCCCGCGCACGGCTCACAAACGCGAGCGGTTCGGCTGGCGCCGATGATCGTCGGCATCGGCCTGGACCTGATCGAGATTGAACGCGTTGGGCGCATGATCGCCATCAACGAAGACCGGGCGTTGATGCGCCTGTTCACGTTTCGCGAGGTCGACTATGCGAGTAAGCACGCGAACCCCATGCGCCATTACGCCGCGCGGCTCGCGGCCAAAGAAGCGGCCTACAAGGCCCTCTCCGGAAACGACCTCGCGCGCGCCGTGAGTTGGAAGGACATCGAGGTCGTCGTCCGCGACGACGGCCAACCACTCCTCGAGTTCCACGGCCACGCGAAAAAGCGGGCGGCCGAGCTGGGCGTCACCCGTGCCTGGGTGACCCTGACGCACAGCGAGACCACCGCAGCGGCCGTTGTCGTCTTGGAGGATAGCCGATAAATTCTGTCGGAATGAAGCTTCTTTCGCTCTTGCTGGCGTTTACGACTGCCATCCCCGTCCAGGCCCAAGAAGAGCCTGTCAAACGCCTAGCCAATATCGTGGGCGTCGCGATTGGTGAATACGGCAAGGGCGTCGACGCCCAGGGCCACCTGATCTCGGCTCAGGAACACGAAGAATCGGTCGGGTTCCTCGAGGACGCGGCCGGCGTAGCGGCCCGTCTCTCCGGCCCGCAGTCAATCGCCGCCCGGGCGATCATCGATACGCTGCTCACGGCCGCACAAGCCAACCGCCCGCCACAGGAGCTCGCCGCGATCGGTGCGCGCCTCTCGACCGCGCTCGGCACCGCCGGCGCGCTCGATCTACCGGTCCACGGCGTCGACCTCGGCGCCGGCGCCACGATATTCGCTAAGAACTGCTCGTCGTGTCACGGTGATCGCGGCCAGGGCACGGGTCACGGCCCCGATGCCCCACCAGCGATCGGCACGTCGGCTGTGATGCACGGCGTGAGCCCGGCGCTCTCCTATCGCGTCGTCTCGGTCGGCGTCCGCGGTACCGCGATGCCGGCCTGGGGTACGTCGCTAACAGCCGACCAGCGTTGGAATACGATCGCCTATATCACATCCCTCCGGTACACGCCGGCGGATCGGGCCGAAGGGGAAGGGCTATTCCTGCAAAGCTGCGCCTCGTGTCACGGGGCAACGGGCACCGGTTCGGCGCAATACTCGCATGATCTCTCGCACGTTCCGCCAGCCATTGGCACGTTTGTCTGGCAGGCTGAACGCAGCGACTCGGCCTTGGTCGCGGTTATTCGTAGCGGCGTACCAGAGACGGCGATGCCTCCCTCGCCGAGCCTGTCCGACGCCCAGTCGCTCCACATCGTGGCGTTCCTGCGCTCGCTCGCGGTCCGGAGCGCAATGATCGCGGCAGCATCCGCCGATTCGACGCAGCCGGGTTCGCGCGTGATGTCGCTCGTCAATCAGTGCTTGATTGACGCCCGCGGCGGGCGGATGCGGGACGCCGAGGATCGCGCGTTCGACTCGTATATCGCGTTCGAGCCCCTCGAGACCGTCGCGAAAGCGAAGAACCCGGGTCTCATCGCGACGATGGAGCGCCATTTCGCCGATCTCAAGGGCGCGATACACGCGAGTGATCTCCGCGCGGCGGAACGGTCGCGCGACGCGATCGAGGTCGGGATGCCGGCGGTCATGACCCTCAATCAGCCGACGACCGGTGGATGGAGCGCGTTCTTCCAGTCGTTCCTCATCATCGTCCGCGAGGGCTTCGAAGCGATCTTGGTCGTTGGCGCCGTGGTCGCCTTCCTGCTGAAAACCGGCCACAAAGAACGGCTGCGCTCTATCTGGATCGGCACATCCTTAGGCGTTCTCGCCAGTGCCGTGACGGCCGTGATCCTCGCCACGGTGCTGCGCGCGCTCCCGGCGTCGACCGAGATCATCGAGGGCGCGACCCTGCTGGTGGCGGTCGGGGTGCTCTTCTCGGTCAGCTACTGGTTGATCTCGAAGGTCGAGGCCGCGAAGTGGCAGCAGTTCATCAAGGAGAAGGTGACGACCGCGTTGGCCCAGGGCGGTGGCACCGCGCTCGCGTTCGTCGCCTTCCTCGCGGTCTATCGCGAGGGCGCCGAGACCGCGCTCTTCTACCAGGCGTTGTTCAGCGAGGGCTCGCACTTGGTGCTCCCCCTCACCCTCGGCATCGTGGTCGGTGGGGCGGCGCTGGCGGTGATCTTCACGCTGTTCTATCGCTTCGGCGTGCGCATCCCGCTGCGCCCGTTCTTCACCGTGACGAGCGCGCTCCTGTACTACATGGCGTTCGTGTTCGCCGGCAAAGGCATCCGGGAATTGCAAGAGGGCGGCGCGGTGCCCATCACGATCATTCACGGATTCCCGACCGTTGAAGCAATGGGCATCTTCAATAGCGTCGAAACGCTGCTGGCGCAGTTCGTTCTTCTCGCCCTTCTCGCATTCGCCCTGGCGCGGACGTTCTGGCCGAAGCGGTCGGTTCAACTACCGACCGTGCCGCCAGTCGCCGCCCAAGGGGTCGATGAGCGCCTGGCGGCTATTCAGTCTACGCTTGACGCGTTGGGCCGGCAGGTATCGGCTCTAGAGGAAGAGCTTTCGTCGGGCTCCGGCGCAAGTACATCCACGTCGCCCCCCCGGCAGCAAACAGCATCGCGATAACCTGAGCGGTGGTGAAGGGCCCAAAGAACCGGTCGTCCTTGGCCCGGAAGAATTCGACAATAAACCGCTCGATGCCGGCCATCACGCAGTACAGTCCGAACAGCCATCCCTCGGCGTGCTTGTGGTTCCGGAAGCGCCAGAGAATCAAGAACATGATGAACCCCATCGTCACCTCGAACAGTTGCGTGGGGTACACCGCGAGCACGTCCATCGGCGTGACATTCGGCGGCAACTTCACATGGAACTCTTGCACCATGTTGATGGCCGTCGACGGCGGCGCCCCTTCGGGAAATTGCACCGCCCAATGCGAATTCCACGGGCGCCCGTAATCGTCGCCCACGGCCCAACATCCGCTCCGCCCTAGCGCGTACGCCGCCGCAATGCCCGGGGCCGCGGCATCGCTGATCGTCGTGAACTTCCAGCCCTTGTAGCGAATCACGACCCACGACGCGATGATGCCGCCGATCAATCCGCCCCAGAACACGAACCCGGCGCGCTGAAAGAGCTCGTGCCAGTCTCCTCTCAAGATCGCGTAATAGATCTTCGCGCCCAGGAGTCCCCCGACGACCGCGCCAAAGAGCACGTCGGACGTGACTTCCGGGTCCTTCCCGCGCTCGAAGAGGATATGCGCCGACGAGATCTGCGCGATCCAGAACGCGAACAATACGGCGAGCCCGAATCCAGTCAGCTGAAACCAGCCGATGCTGTACTGGAAGGGATGGTGGATAATCATGCTAGACCAGGCAAGGGAAGGGTCGCGTACGCGTTGATCTCGGGTCCCGCTGTCTCACCGCGCTCGAATCTAAACGCGCCCGCCCGCGCGATCATGGCGGCATTGTCCGTCGCCAATCTCGGACTCGGCGCAAACACGGTCGCGTGCAGGTGCTCCCGCATCGCCGCTACCAGCGCCCGATTGCACGCCACGCCGCCGCCGAGCACCACCCGCTCTCGACGATACGCTCGCACAGCGCGCGCGGTCTTCTCCACCAGGGTGTCGATCAGGGCGTCCTGGAATCCACGGGCTAAATCAGCGGGAGCGTGATCCGGCAACGCAAGTCGCACGGCGGTCTTGAGACCACTGAACGAGACGTCGTACTGATGCTGATCGGGTCGAAGCATCGGCCGCGTGAACTTGATACGTGTCGGATCCCCGGTCGCCGCCAGCGACTCGACATGACGACCGCCGGGGTACGGCAGTCCGAGCATCTTGGCGACCTTGTCGAACGCCTCGCCAGCCGCGTCGTCTCTCGTCGCGCCGAGCAGCCGATACTGCCCCCAAGCCTCGACGTCGATGAGCAATGTATGTCCCCCGGACACGAGCAACGCCGTAAACGGCGGCACGGCGTCTGGATGCTCGAGCGATGCCGCGAACAAGTGGCCTTCCATGTGGTGCACGGGCACCAGCGGTATGCCGAGTGCTGCCGCAAGCCCCTTTGCGTAGGACAGGCCAACGAGCAGCGCACCAATGAGCCCTGGCGCATAGGTGACGGCAATCGCGTCGAGGTCGCCGAGCGTCGCCTGCGCGTCATCGAGCGCCCGCTGCACGACGGGCACGATGCTCGTGACATGCGCACGCGCCGCGATCTCCGGCACGACGCCCCCGAACACCGCGTGCGCGTCCTGCGATAATATGACCAATGAGCGCAGCCGAGTGTCGAACACCGCCGCCGACGTTTCGTCGCACGACGTTTCGATGCCGAGGATCATCTGCCGTTCATGTGCGTGAATAACCATAGCGCGACGGCGAGAAAAAGCGCGACGGCTTTGTACCCCAGGCGTTCCGTGAACGCCGCGACGATCCATTTCCTGAACTTCACGACGCCGGCTCGCGCAGCAGCTGCGTGACGAGCGCCCGATCCCCGGGCGAATCCCAGTCGGATGCGCCGATGACTTTCTTGCGAATGATGCCGTCGCGCCCAATGACGAACGTCTCCGGCACGCCAGTGGTCTGATACTGCCCGGTGATCCGCTGCGCCGAGTCGCGCAGGATGTCGAAGGTGAGCCCACGCTTCGTGGCGAACGCCCGCACCGCCGAGTCGGTCGCCTCGGTATCGATGCTGACGGCGATGACCTTGAGCCCTTGGGGTCCGAGATCCTGATACAGTCGCTGGATTGCCGGCATCTCGACGACGCACGGCGGACACCACGTGGCCCAGACGTTGAGCACGACGACGGATCCCCGATACGTGTCGAGGCTTTGATCGTGTCGTGCTCCATCGACAGTCCACGCGTGGAAAACGGGTGCCTTCGACCCGAGGCCGACGAGAAAGATCTCGTTGCTATTCCACCGCACCAGGGCAATCGCAGCCACCGCGAGCGCACCAATTACGACGCCCACCGCGGTGAGTTGCTGGCGAACGGTCACGTCACGACCTCGACGGCTCGCCGCCGCAGCTCGCCGATCTCAGCCTTCGGATCCTTGGCCGCAAACACCGCGTGTCCGGCGACAAACGTGTCTGCCCCGGCCCGGAAGCACGTCGCGATCGTCTCGCGATTGATGCCCCCATCAACTTCTAATACTGCCTTACTGTGATGGCGTGTGAGCAGTGCTCGGGTCCGACCGATCTTCTCGACCGTGTGCGCGATGAATTGCTGCCCGCCAAACCCGGGATTGACCGTCATGACCAGAACGGTATCCAGATCGGGCACGATGTCGAGCAGCACCTCGACCGGCGTACCGGGGTTGATCGCGACTCCGGCCGCACACCCGAGCTCTTGAATGCGATGAATATGCCGGTGGACGTGAGGCGTGGCCTCCGCGTGGATGAGCATGCGCGACGCCCCGGCGGCGGCAAAGTCGTCGAAGTATTTCTCGGGCTGCCACACCATCAGGTGGACGTCGAGCGGAAGCTTGGTCACCGATCGCACGGCCTCGATGACTTTCGTGCCAAATGTGAGATTCGGCACGAACTGTCCGTCCATGACGTCGACATGCAGCCAATCCGCGCCGCCAGCTTCCAAGCGCGCGACGTCCTCTCCGAGCCGCGCGAAATCGGCGCTCAAGATGGATGGGAGTATGCGCACGGTCATGGCAACCGCCCGGCGACGGTGAGCGAGACGCCGGTCCCCGCTTCGACGGAGGTGCCACCCGCGGGTGTCTGACTGACGATGGTCCCCTCGGGGTACGCCGCGGCCGAGTCGACGGTGATCACCGATGTGCGAAGCCCCAGCTGCTCGATGGCGGCCTTTGCTTGCGCAAAAGACTGCCCCACGAGATCGGGCACGGTGACGGTCGATGGCCCGGCGCTGACGACGAGAGTCACGATCGAGGGAAGGACTGCCTGTGTCCCGGCGACCGGCGTTGATGACAGCACCTCGCCGCGCGCCAGCGGGCTCTCGTGCAGCGTGACATCGCCCATGGTGAGCCCGACCTTCTCCAAGGTCAGCTGTGCTTGCTCCTGAGTCAGGCCGACGACGTTGGGCACCTCGGTCCGTCGCTCGCCCGCGCTCACGTCGAGCACCACCTTCGACCCGCGCGCCGCGGGTGCGCCCGCGGCGGGCGTCTCTTGCAGCACGGTCGATTTCGGGCTGCCGACGTTATAGCGCGATTCCCCTTGCTCGGCCTTGAGTCCCGCGGCGGTCAGCTTGTGCACGGCGTCGTCGTACGTCAGGCCGAGCACGTTCGGGACTTTGAGCTCCTCGGGGACGAGCCGGGAGGGGAAGATGAAGAAGAACACGATCGCGTACGCCAGCAGGAACCCGCCCGCGGCGGCGATCACGTACGGCAGAAAGCGTCGGGCGTCGGCCAAGGACCGCCGACTCACAATCCTGCGGTCCTCCGCAGTCGCGCGGCGAACGCGCCATCCGTCCCATGCCGCTGCGGCAACACACGGAGCCGCCCGGCATCCAACACCGCGGCCGGTACCGCGCCGTCGGGCGGTGGCTCGAGCTTCCAATCGCGATGCTCGGCCAGGAACGCCTCGATCTGCGCGTCGTTCTCCTCGGGCTCGAGCGAGCACGTGGAGTACACGAGCAGCCCACCCGGTCTCACAATCTCCGCCGCGGCCCGCAAGATGGTCCTCTGGACGCCACTCAATACCGCCAGATCGGACAACTTCAATCTCCAGCGGGCGTCGGGATGGCGCCTGAACGTTCCAGTCCCGGTGCACGGCACGTCAACCAATACGGCGTCCACGGGTCGCACGGCCGGCGCTTGCCCCTCGGCGATAATGACGTGGACGTTGCGGGCCTCGACGCGCTTGATGTTGGCAGTCAGCCGCTGCACGCGTACCGGCGACCGGTCGGCGGCAACAACTAATCCGGCCGTTCGGGTGAGCTCCAACGTTTTCCCACCGGGTGCCGCACACAAATCAACGACCGTCGCCCCAGCCGGCACGCACGCATACTGCGTGACGAGGGTCGAGGCGGGGTCCTGCATGAAGAACAGTCCCTGCCGAAACGCCCCGAGCTCGGTGATTGATGCGGCTGAGCTGATCTGAATGCTGTCGCGAACCAGTGGCGGTTCCTCGACACGCACCCCCGCCGACTCGAGCATGGCCTCCAGCTGCTCACGCACGACACCGTACGGACGGACAACGACGGGAGCCTCGCGGTTGTTGGCGCGCAAAAGCTGACGAGTCTCCTCGGCGCCCCATCGTGCCACCCACCGGGCCACAATCCACCGCGGATGCGAATAGGCAAGCGCCAACGCGTCGAGCGGATCACTCGGAGTCGGAGTCTCGAGGCCCCCAGCCTCGTCGCGTTCACGGTCGAGCCGTCGCAGCACGGCGTTGACGAGCTTACTCGCGCCAAGCCCGTGCCGGCGCTTCGCCAGCTCGACGGTCTGCGCGATCGCGGCGTACGGGGGGACGCTGCCCATGAACAGGAGCTGGTTCGCACCGAGCCGCAGCAAGTCCGCGATATCGGCGTCGAGGCGCGCGAGACCGCCCCTCACGCGCGTCGACAGCAGCGCATCGAGTTGCGAGCGGCGGCGCAGCATTCCGTAGACGAGCTCCTGGGTCCACCGTCGGTCTCTCGCGTCCAGCCGCCCGACCTTATCCTCGAACGCCGGATCGAGCAGCGCCCCAGCGCGCAGCTCGGCGCAGATGTCCGCCGCGGCGACACGCGATTCGGTGACGCCACCAACCGGCGCCCGGACCGCCGAAGGATGCTCGCTCATGTCAGATGTCCTGACGTGGGCGAGGACGGCACCGCAACTTCCCGCTTTGGCATCCGGCCGGCCAAATACGCCAGACGTCCGGCCTGCACGCCGAGCCGCATCGCCTCCGCCATGCTCACGGGGTCCTTGGCGGCTGCTATGCCCGTATTCATGAGGACCCCGTCCACGCCCTGCTCCATCGTGATGCATGCGTCAGACGCTGTTCCTACGCCGGCATCGACGATGATAGGGACAGTCAGCCGATGCTTGATCGTGCGCACGCTATATGGGTTGAGCAGCCCGAGGCCCGATCCAATGGGCGCCGCTAGCGGCATCACTGCCACGGCACCGGCGTCTTCCAGTCGGAGCGCCGTAATCAGATCGTCATTCGTGTACGCCATGACCTGAAACCCTTCGGCCGCGAGGACTTTCGTAGCCTCCACAGTTCCCACAGGATCAGGTAATAGTGTCTCCTGATCTGCGATGACCTCGAGCTTGATCCACTCGTTGAACCCGGCAGCTCTCGCGAGACGCGCGTAGCGCGTAGCGTCATTGACATTCGTGCACCCGGCCGTGTTCGCGAGCAAGAAATACCGCGCCGGATCGAGATGATGCAGAATGCCGGCATCATTCGACCGATCGAGATCGACTCTCCGAACGGCCACCGTCACGACCTCCGCACCCGAGGCCTCAATGGCCCGCATCATGACATCGTTCGACGGGTACTTGCCCGTGCCGACGATGAGCCGGGACCGGAACTCCCGGCCCGCAACGACGAGCGTATCAGTCGTCGGTAGGGTCAACGTAGCCACGGTGTCAGCCTCCGCCGACGAAATGCACGAGCTCCAAGACGTCACCGGCCTCGAGCGCCAAGTTTCCGAACTCGTCCCGCTGGCGCAGGATCGTGCCGTTGCGCTCAACGACGACCATACGCGC
>Ga0210387_10001228_pt1 | contig 19183 bp, 25 predicted proteins | sample IncBWC7OmetaG_FD_160108 | JGI IMG/M metagenome (GOLD analysis project Ga0210387, IMG submission 160108) | Forest soil microbial communities from Barre Woods Harvard Forest LTER site, Petersham, Massachusetts, United States - Inc-BW-C-7-O ...
CTCCCACAATTTCTAGAAGAAATTCAACCTGTCTCTCGGATGGTTCTGTTCAAGTTCTGTTGGTTTCTGGTGTTTCGGAGCTACAGGACATGCAAAATGAACAGGATACAGAATGGAAAGTAGTAAAGACGCATAAAATTGCTAGAGAAGGGGCATGTCAAGGCCAATATAAGTTGTCACTGTAATAATTCATCTCAGGCGCTCAGCCACAAATTACCATAATGGGTGCTAGTCAGGGTTTGAAAAGTTCATGTGTTTGATCATGCTAAAGTTGTACCAGATGTTATAGTAAGCAATCCCCTTAACCGTGGATTCTCCTATAACGGCTGGCGGTGAGACTAGTAAGTACTGTTCAATCATTTTTATATTCCAGTACTGATGTAATTTATTCTATGCAGCCTTGCCTGACTGACAACATGGATGAAGAGTCCATTGTCCAGGATGAAAACAATAGTATATGCTTTTTTTTTGATTCTTGGCCAATATTATTTAATGAATAATGTTGTTTCCCCAGAAGACCTTGGTCCGATTTTTTTCATCAAAAACTGGCCTACATCCAACTCCACCACCTCACATGCCCTTAGCAAGCTTGAGACCACATATTGAGTCATTCCCATACCAACATACAACATGCATGGTGCCCTTATTTGGCCATCACAGTATCAGAAATTCCTTCAGAACACTGTTGCAGAGTTTCACTTTACTCTCACACATTGGTCTATTGGTGGAAAGGCTGGAGGGGTTGATGCATATACCACTGACATTGTCAACATTCTTGTCCTTATCCATCCTCCCCCAACCATTGTCTCCCCTCAGAAATGTAAGGTATGTAAGGGCACCCTAAGACTGAGGAGATCACTCAGTCTAGAAGGGGGAATCTGAAGATATATAAATGAGCAAGGTCTAGATACATGGTGGACCCTACTCACCTAGAAGGGGGAATCCGAAGAGATAAACCTAAGGAGACCCCCAACTAGGGTAAGTGATGTGTATATACCCTAACTATACAGTACCAAGCCACCAAGTCAACTGTCAGACATAAGCAAGATCTAGGAACATAGGAACATAATATATACGTAAGTGCCACATAACATGGCAGAGTCTGTGGTATGCGCAGTGTGCTCCGACATCGGAAAGCAATGTGTGGTGCAGGTCCGACATTGGAAAGCAGTGTGTAGCAACGGAACATGATGGAGAAGGTCAGAAATGGGTGTCCCCTGACAAGGTATTGGCTCATCAGCCATCTTCACCCACCAATTGCAAATGATCTCACCCTTAATGTATCAAATAAAGTAGTCCCTGATCACTCACTACTCCTTTAACACTTTTGGGTTTTTACACCCACTTTCATTTGTTTTATGCTCAACTTACTTGATTTCTTTAATTCTTTACTTTGATATGTTTGAAATCTTCCTGGGCTCATCATTGAGTAGAAGTAGTACCTATGTTCAATTTAATTATAAAAGTTACACTAATCTCATTTGCCCCAAACTTCATGTTAGTTACGACAAGCAAGGTTTGTGCCGACGGCAGTCAGCCCTTCCCAAGTAGACTCAACATTTGCCTAAAAGGATATTTATCACAAGATGAATTGTTTCTCGCTTTGAGAGGGCTACTGATGGATGATAGGCACGTTGGAGACTCGAGGAGGAGCTCAGCGCGAAAAATGGTGAGCAAGTTGAAGCGTACAATCGCCGGAAAAGGGGATTGCATTACTTGTACATAGATGGACACCCGACGATGCTACAAGCCAAAGCATGGGCTATTAGGGAGCCGTATCTGATAGCAGATGCAGCAGATGTCAGGAAAAATAATGAGAACAGCGAAGTCACGCACAATAATAATATTCGTCGATCAGTGGTATCCAGTCTTTCACGAATGCACTGAACAAACCCAGTAAGGGTGCATGAGCTGTCGTACTGGCGAACGCTTCTAATTTTGGTCTGGAGCAAAGAAGATTATGACATTGTCAATAACAGGTAACACGCCATCTACTCGCCGAGTGTATGCTTTCCAGATGGATCCACGTAAGAGATACCACAGAATGTCTCTGTCTCTTCGCGCATACTCCGAACGTTCAAGAGCAGCGGATGGAAGAGGTGTTCGACGTAAATTTCGCGAGACGATTTCCATGACCAGCGTGGTGATCAACGGACGGTTTGAATGCCGGTCAGAGGTCAACAGGGAAACTGAAAATGGAGAGAATTTAGGAGGTATGCCTCGAGTGTAAATTTTTGATATGCACCATATACGAGAGGTCGTAAAATATAAATAGTTTCGGCCAGCCAATCCTGAGGGGATGACAATGTCTTCACAAGTGAAATTGATGGTTTCACGGATGAAATTGTGAGTGCCTTTGGCAGTAAATAGTCATCTACAGAGGTATCGGAACAGCTGGGAGGCAATGGAGTAAGCAGAGGATGTGGGGGAAGTGGTATATGGTTATTTCTGAGATGTTCTGGTGTTGCAGGAGGCGACGAAGATGGAGAGGATGGCGCAAGTGTAGGAGATGACACATTCGATAAGGGTGGTAGAGAGCTTGGGTCGAAGTCTCGCTCAGGAACTGGAGGTGACAGTAAAGGCCTTTGCGTGATTCGCAGCAGAAGAAGACGAAGAACAGCCCTGTAAAGAGGACCGGATGAATAACAATTCACTTTTGGAGATAAAGGTTCATGCGAACTTGACAGCTTCGAGAAGAACGATGCCTCTCCATCTGTTCTGAGCAGATGCCTTCCTTCGCAAACCCATTTCGATCACCAGCTCCGTGAAACGAATCAATTCCAGCAATCGAGCAGCCCATTTGTATCGAATGTTCTTGTCGGACCACGCCCTCGTGAAACGAGTGTGCAATGATGACGGGATGAGGGGGCGATATTTAGCCTCACTTTGAACTATTTTTGCAAGGAGTGTATCGTGATACATGCTCATCAAGTTGAGCAAGGCTGAAACTAGCATTGAACAGATTGTATTATCAGAACGGAAACGTAAGTGACAATAACGACAGAACTAACGGGCTTCGGAGGCCAGCTCAGCATCCTTAAACCTGCCTGGTAAGAACCACGTAACCGATCTCAAGGACGACTCCAAGGTAGAGATGGTCGAAACATTGTTTATGAGAAAGGACTCATATCGCGCTATCGACGATGACATGGGCGGCAGAGAGGAACGGTAGACAGCCCTTGGGCGCTGCGTAGAGGTGCAGGGAGAAAAGTCTGAGAATGACTGAGTGATTCTTCTGGCCAGACAAACAGATCCAAACCAGGAATCTCCGGCGAGTCGGCAAGTGGCGATTGCCGCCGAGGGGCAGTATATTACGTAAGGTCACTTGGCTCTTGAGTCGAAGCCTTACTAGTAGCCAGCAAGTAGCCAGTACTAGTACTTGGAAGCAATGGCAAATGAAACTACAATAAAAGCCTCCTGAAGGCATAAGTTCGAACTAATACCCATCATTGGATCCGGACTTGGTTTTGCGATGACGCAGATTCCACAAGGATGGGTCAAGCCTCACAAAAAAGTAGACAGTCACAATCGACACTACGCAGTCTCAGTATGCTTGCCTTGTAGCGTCAAAATAACAACAATAAAAAATTGTCAGGGATTTGTCAAAGCTGAATATCATTGTGGTTCCGCGCACCCAAAGACTTTATATCCCTCCGTCCATATTAAGTGTCAAAAATGACGTTGTGGAGTGACATGTTGTATGCCTCTTGTCACTCCTGGAACCAAAGATGGAGCACGCGAAATCAGATAAAAACACTTCTGGCATAGGACTTAACCTCTGGCAACCATAACATGCATAACAGGCTGGAATGAGAAATGAAGTACACGAATAAGTCGTGATGGGCCCCGCAAGGGTGATCGAAAAATAGCGGCCTGCCCTGGTCATCGAGAGGTTGTCTAGGTAAGCGCTTGCGACAGGGGTGGCGCTTTAGATTGGATCTAAATGACATACCTCTAAAGTATTCCCGCAACGTAAGGAGGACCACGAACATTTATCTGACAAATAATCGACTGGAAACTCAAAGGATGGCCCCTCGCCGTCTCTTTGCCTGAATCCACCACCACCACACAACCGACAGATATGAGCAAAGTATCAAGATGGCCAAAGCAATTACGATCCCGAAAACATTGTAACGACCGCCCGGCGTCTTTCCGTTCGAGGGCATGGTGACATTGAGCGAAAAGCAACCTATGTCGGAGAGTTCGTTGCTTTCTTCAAGGAATGAGACAGAGCAGACACACCGACCAAAGTCTGAATACAAAGCACAGCCATACTGACGACAGTCAAAATAATAACGGCTTTGTCGGTCCCCACCTTTATGCTAGCTACCGTGGTGCGTAGCTGCGAAAGATAGGTCGGATGTGAATGACTGAGCATCCGCTCATAATGTGCAAGCGAATGTTGCAAGGTTAGGATATGGTCTGAACAATTCGGAAATGTCAGCGTCAAATGTCGGAGGTGCACAGAAACGTACCCTGTACATCTCCCATGTAGATAGAGACTTCAATATCTTCGCTCTTGCCCGTTCCATTACCCAATCCAGATTGACTTGCGATCAACAGCCGCTTCCTTATCTGCGTAACTACTTCAGATTTTGTCGCAAGCAGACGCGTCAAGGACGTGACCAGTCTTCGTGTCCTGGCCATACGTCGCAGGGTGGTGATGGTAGAACTAGCAGGCGACCTGTTGACTTTGTAGTGTAACGTTTTCCAGCTGGAACGAATGAAGCATCCAAGCCGTCGGAAGAGTAGCGGAATAAGGGGAGGATGGAGATAGAAACGTGTCCCGACAGGACCATTAGCCTCGGAGCTTGGCGAGACCTTTTCATTAGGCTGCGATCTGTGGGCCGTCTCGACGCTTCGTCGTTTTACTTCAGAAACGTCACGATGTGAATCTGGTAAAACATCCGATAACAGTTTCGCGGGGGATTCTACGGTGGCAGTCTTCCCATCCCGATCGTCAGAAAAGACGATATCATCGATATCTATTACCTCTCTCTCTATTTCCTCCAAGAAAGGAAAGAAGGCATCGACAATCGAATCCAAAATACCATGAGCAATCCAGTCTGAAACCGAGATCGTGGTTATTGAAGCTATAATACTCGGACCGCGAAAGGGACGAACCAGAAGACATGTTGATTATCTCTTCGAGCTGGACGACACGATTTTTCACGCGATCCGTATGTTCTAAGGTGCAGTGTCAGTATATGATGATAGGAAAATCTGCAAAACTTACCCGAGATATCCGTGAAGTGAAACTTTGCTCGTAACTGGTTAGTCTCGAAGAGGATCGGAAATGTCGGCTGTGACTCACAGAGCAAATGCCTTCGTTGAACACCACAAGATAGACATTTGCCTCACCAACCACTCCTTCATCATGACGGGTATTGTCACCGGCACATTCGTTCGTGTTATCTTCACGCTGGAACCTTTCCCGGGTAGTCCGACTTTCGATAGCTCGAAACACGATAAAATAGTAGCCAAGTCTTGGGAAAAGTTCTAGCTTCTCGCGAGGATCTTGTTGCAGAATATCCTCAAGCGTCAGGGGGTGAAGATGGAGAAGCTGATTTACAGTTAGCATGAGTGACTGTCTCCGTGTGCTACGTGAACGCAAAACACACTTTTCCAATGGCACGGATGTCTTCCCAGGTTGGACTAGACACGTCCAACCACCATGCCTTGGGCATAGATTGCGGCTTCTCGGTAGACATGGGAGGATTATTCATCGCTGTGGTGGCAATTCCCTTGCTCTTTCCCTTCTTTCCTTTGCGAAGGACATCTAGATCCGTGAAAGAGGCGGGGCGACTCGGGGTCATCACAGATTCGGGTAGCATATAATGATGGTGCGAAAATGATAACTGAGAAGGATAAGACTCTTCTGGCGGTGAGCGGATTCTCTCGTGATTTCGTCGAGCCTTTGAGGATTTCTTCAAAGCTATGTCTAATTGGCCTAGGATTAATGGTAGGGAGGAAGTCGAGATGATCCGCTGCGAATGAGCTTGGGTGTTCCCGGCGCCAGAGCTCAGCGGAGGAGGCAAGTAAAGATTGAATTGTCGAGGAATCTGCCGTGATTGCTCGCGAGCTTTGATACGGGAAATGTGAGCTGAAATATCGCGTTCTGATTGCATCTTGTGAAGAGTGCCAGCGTGTGCCCGTCGCTTTCGACGTCGAGCGAGTTGAGATCGTGATACGGTCACAATTGAAGAACGGGACGACGATAAAGATGATGATGACGACGACGACGACGGATTACCCCTTGCCCAACGAGTGATTGCCAGTTCTACAACCGCGGCAATCGCTCCAAGACGTCCACCCCCAAGAAAGGAGCTGGATGACGACGAGGTGGTGGAACCGCGACTAGGTGACCGGGGCGGAGATGGAGGTTCTCCTCTGTAGATATCGGCCTCATCCATGTCCTCCAGAAATAGCGTATCAGGAGGCTGGATCGGTGCAAGAGCGGGTTGCCCATGACGGATGCTCTCGCGGTTTGGTGGAGAAACGGACGCAACGGAAGGCATGGCATATGTATCAGGGTAACGTTGTACCCGTTTGTTCCCACAGAATTATCGGTTCAATACAGCTGTCCAGCAAGTAATCGTATTTACAGTCCCATAGGATCAAGCAGAGCATGCATATAGAGGCGGAGCATATACGTTGAACTTCCAACTATGTACCGTGACCTTGACTCGCAATTTCAGGATTGAAAACAAACATACATAGTAGTATCGAGACAAAGTGTCGAACCGTCTCAAGTCATCATTATCCCACTCTTCTTCTGCCGAACCTCCTTTCTCCTTCAGCGCTAGAACCAAAGGATTTCCGAAGTAGTTCATCCCCAACAGCTGCAGGTCGACCCGTCGCGAATGGTCTCGATTTCTTTTCCTTTTGACCAATCTTCTTCTGCTTCCTTTCAATTGCCTTCTTGACTGCCCGGTCCCCACCATGTACAGCCAGGGCAGCGTATCTGGCTCGGACCAAGAGACGCTTTTTGTCGGCTAGAAACGGATGGTCAGACGATTGACTGCACGAAAACGAAGACGACACGAACAATCCTTCATCCACCATCCTCCCTTGCCCTGTTTACGTCTGTCCTTCTCCTCTTTTGCCATCTCGCTCAACGCTTCTTGTTCCACCTTCTCTCGTCGATCCTTATCCACCATACTCTCCGCCCTCTTCACCGCCAATTCCAGACTATTCACATCTCTCTCCCGTCCAGCCTGTAGTTCTCGTGGCGAAGACAACAGAAGTTTTCGGGCTCGCTTCAAGTTTTCTCGGAGAGTTATGAGCTCAGTCTTGTGTGCGTCTGCAAGGAAACCATATTGCTCCTGAAACTTCTGTGTCGAGAACTCGCCTGCCACGGGCAAGAAGCGTGGATCTCGTGGTAGCTTGATAGAATATTCAATCAAGCTGTCGTTATCACGATTCATGCCGAGCTTACCGCCGCCTTCACTTCCACTACCGTCCTCCTTCGAGTAACTGGCCTCTTGGAAGTTACCTCCATAGGCCTTGTTTCAAAAAAATAAAATGAGTTGCGTCATCCTGAAATGAGCAGCTCACTCACGCATGTTTATTGGACCGTTTGGCAATGTCTGATCTGGGCTTTATGCTCCATTCTGCCTTATTCTTCTCCTTTCCTTTCAGAATTGGGCCATCATCAGGCTGATCCGGAGCATCGCTCTCACTCGCATCACTCTCAGAGTCGCTGTCAACTTTCGCGTGAGTGAGAGCATGCCGTGCTCTGCGGAGCGTTCCGAGGGGCAGAGTCGATAAGTCTGTTTTCAATACCATTAATAAATATTTTATATACAAGATGTGAGAAGCAGACCATTTCGGAGGAACTTCTGCAACAAATATGTGGTATTAGCATCAACTCCTATGTACAACTCCTGTGTACTACCTGGAGATTGACGAGAGGTCACATACCAACTCTGAGGATCTACCTAATTTGCCATCATTTTGTTCTTCATCCTCACCATCAACCTCCATCTCCAATTCATGGTCATCTAACCACTGTGCAACTCTAGGCACGTCCAAATCATCGTGCTCATTGCCAATACCCTCCTCCTGAGTAGATTCATCATTTGAGAAATCCTGGACTCTGGTAGAAGATTCCTCGCCTCCGCCTGTGTCAGAATCGTCCGAGACAGGCTTGGGGTTATGAGCATCCTTGCTGGTAGGAGATGAAGGCCATAAAGTGGGAACTATCTGTGCAGAAAGTGACTGCTTCTGAGGGTGTAGCCTGGATGTGCGACGTGGACGACGAGGCATTTAGAGTGCCAGTACACTTCAGTAAATATTAGTACTAGTAGCCTGAGGGTCACGGTGGCCTGAGCCACAGCCTTGACACTACTAATGGTGTGGTACCCTGATTCCCACGCTCAAAACCCAAATCCGACCGGACATCCACTGTGGTGTGAGGTTATTCTTGGGTTATTCAGCTAAGAGCTCTGCTCCTCGCCTCCTCTCAACATAATACCACAACTTGAATAGAGTCTATTTGCCAATACCGTGACCATGCGAGTCTCCCAAACCGCCCAAACTAGCACTAGAACCTCCCTCCGAGTCCTCAATGAGAACATACCGTCCATTCTCAAGCCGGACATCGAGAGAAACCCCGTCGGAAGGCATCCCAGATCTCCACAAGGGCGTGATCCCAAACCACGCACCAAGCTTTGCAAATAACCTCCGTCTACGCATCTTTCCCGTACTTAATGGGTCGTCCAGAAGACCCTCCCATCTATACGTAGGTCGAGGACGTATTGATGAGTCGTCATGGTCCGTCCCACCTCCTGTGCCCAAGGAAGACGGTTGGGCCGGCGCTTCGAGGTCAACATCCTCCATGTCCAGTTCAAGTTCACCATTGCCCATGTGAAACATAATTGCCTACAAGAAATTAGGTGCTATCCAGTTGATTTAGGGTTCAACTCGCCTGGTTGGAGCCACGGAATACAGCTTCGTTCATTCGTAGATAGAGCTTGTTTAAGAAGCCTGAATGGAAACAATCCCCCCATTGCGGAACCTTAGACAAGAGGCCTCGTTGAGTAAGGAATATTTCCAACGCAGACCGCGGAAGAGGCATGTAAGCTATGGACGTTGGGTAGTGTGGATTGAAGTCCGGTGCATGGAGCTCAAGTTTGGAAATAGTGTTGTGATTTCGCCTCCACAAATCATCCTGTAAGCGAGATCAAAAGCTAGGTCCTGGATACTGTGAAGATGTACACACCCAGAAAATGTACCACCACACAGCTGCCTCGGTTTGGGATACAACTGTGAGTCGTTCATAGGCAGCTTGGAAAACAGCCTCGCCACCTATCATCAATTGTCGGACGCGCAGATCGCGCTCAAACTTGATACAATTCTTGGCAAGGTCCGTTGGGTTGTGGGGTCGATTGTAGACATATGATAGGAATTGGTAAGTTAATACGTTAGCTTTCCAGCGGCACTCTTTTCGGTGATGATGGCGGTAGCTGGAAAGTGTGTCCTCGATGTGTTCCAGCCTCTCCGGAATGAGATCCTGGTTTAAAGCGAGAAAGCGAGCAAGGGGGACAGTCAAATCATAATCGTCGTTGAGTCCAATGATAGCACCATCAACTTGAACGTTCTTCGCATAAGTGAGCTCAACGTCAAAGCCACTGCCCAGATGTATGCCCTGCCACAACAAACTTGCACGATGTTTGATGCGCAAGACGCAAATTTGATAAGGAACTGAGGTCTCCGCGCTATACCTTTTGCTGCCACAACACCAGAGCGAATAAGCCCCAATCGGCTACATTGACCTTTATTTCTTCATTTCTTGATCTTGGATTATTTGGACAACTCACCGTGCTGTGGTCATATGGCCACTTTACTATTTGACCATCTAATGCTCTGAGCGAAATCCTGACTTCACGTCTTCGCCGAATATCGACACTAGTGTTCTGCGCGATATATGCCTCTAGATCAGACCCTTCTCGCAGGACGGCGAAAGGTCCATCGTCATAACGGATGACCTGAGATTCCTGTCAGTGGAGGGAACAAGTTCAAACTCGGAGATGGACAACGGACGAGGGTGGGAGGAAACGGGATCCACCAGGCATTGCCAAAGAATTTCGTACATCCTGCTATCGAAGGCTCGTTTGGGTTCTTCCAGTAGCAATCTGGGCCAATGAAATGCTTTTGAATCTCATCTTCCAAATGTTTGAACCAAGCGCAGTCAGGGCCTGATACCAATGCAACAGCTTTGTTGTATGCCACGGAGCCCACCTCCCGAAGAATCTATAATTAACAATAAGGGACAAGATCACAAAAAGTATGAGATGAGCGCTCACCTTCAGATTTTCAACGTGTCTTTCGCCGGGGGATCCAGAGAAGTCCAAAAGATACGGTGGGAATTCGGAGTCCCGTGCCTGCGCATATGCCATACATTGATTGTCGGGAATCTTACATTCCGAACTTGTAAGCAACAACGCCGAAATGGATTCTTGCCATATTCTTCGTTTAGTGTGTGGCGAGAAGGAGGAAATATCCAGACTGTAAAGATGGTTAGGTTTGAAGGGGCATTTAATCACGACGTTACCGAGGAGAAAAAATATCGATGCCTGTCAGAGTTCGTTAAATCGCAGGAACATGGAGGGAAAGTAATGTGACGCACTGAAATCTATACGTCGAGTGAGCCCTGAATACAACATTAGTACAATACATACAATTGCAGCAAGAAAACCTGACTTTTCACGAGTCGATGCATCGGACCCATATTGATTATCGTAAAATCTGAGGGACGCAATATGAGGAAATGCCCACAAAGAATGAATAAGGAAATTATGTACAAAAGCTGAGGCCATAAGTTAATATATAGACACTGATGAATGAGTGAGTCGGAGCTAAACACAGATATGGTGGAGGACGAACACATAGAGAACATATGTGTTGAGTATCTCCTTTCTGGGTATGTCGAGAGCAACTCCAAGAGCAATAGCGGCCGTTGCCACGTAATTTAATCTTGACGTCCATTCATTGGCATTATTAACGGGATCGACGAATGGTGCAAGAAAACATTGGGCGAGAAAGAAACCGATAGTTGAGACAAGAAGAAGGACTTGACGGACAATCGGGACCACAGAACGCGAAAGGGAACGAAAAAGACAGTTGTCGGGGTCCACGATGGCTACGATCACAAGAGTGCTGAGTTTAGCAAAGAGGTAGGTAGACTCATAAGTTCCCCAATCGCGTCGAAATCCTAGTGAAAATGTTATTGTAATACCAGAGGAGGAGGCGCGGCGCGTACCATTGTAAAGGAATGCAAAGGGATTCTGATCACGAGTCAGCAACCGTTGATATTGACGATCCATGTCGATGCTGCTCCGTGGTCGGCCAAGCTCAGTAAAACGGTCTACCTTCGGGACTGATTGCCTGATAACACGATGAAGAGTGATAGGAAACCAGACGGTCAACTAATATTGAAGGTGATCAGTTAAAACTACCCGCCCTTTTTCTGTCATAATTGTCTTACCGACAAAAATACCAGAGACGAAATTATGATCACCACTGGGGCATAGTTGACTTCATTCCGCTTCATAGTGGTTGTCCAGCAGAAATCCAGAGGATCCTTGAATTCACTCGCAGGGCCCAATGGAGGGACTACAGGAGGATACGAGGTCGCATTCACGTATGGATTCGGAATAATCCAAAGATCTTGAGACCAAACAAGAACGTGGACTGCCATGGTGCTGAGTGGCAAGTAGATGACGGTGAGAAGGAATGTAACAACCACAATGCCCCACCGTTTACCCTTCAGTTCTGGCTGTTGGAGACCTTCGATGACATTGTAGCGATCACAAAGGGAGATAGAACGATAAAAATGGTACAGTAATCCAGCAGCGATGGTCATGAATATCAGTAAGAAGATCAAAGATTGGGCTAGTGTGGATGCAAAGTTGAGAGCCAAAACTTTTGGTCTGGGGAAGTTCTTTAGTTGAATTGAGGACAGGATGTAGCACAGGCACTAACATTGTGCCTAGGAATAATTTCTTCCATTTGTCCCCGATGTTTTGTCCTCCGACTGGTACTGATAATCGGTCAGCATCAGTGATGTGGAGGGATAGAGTGTATGCAATACCTATGGTGCTCAAAATCAATGCAAAAATTTGAACAGTATTGGTTAGGCCCTGCAGGCTGTAAAAAGTTGCAAGTGCGCTGGAACCCTGTACACCCGATTTTAGATAATGTCTCAGTGACACGACCGTTTCACGTACAGTCAAGCCCAGAATTAAATTTGCAGCCGATCCCAGAATAGTATTTCTATCTCTCCAAGCAGGCGGTCGTTTAGCATTGGCTTCCAAATCCTCAATGGTAGTGCCCGATTTCGCCAGCTGGTCCATAGGAGGGAACATTGCGGGTTCTGTTCCCCCCCCTTTTAACACCGAAAACGCAGGTGGGGGAAGTGATGAAAGGTAGCTGTCAAGCTTGGGAAGATACAGAGGGGCCGCATTACGAGCAAAGACAGCGGTAGCCGGAACAGATGTGTGAGATGGGAAGTGACGCCGCTGTACGAGGGTTGAAGTGGATGAAAGCTGAAGTTGCAGGGATGTGGAAGTAGACGCAAGGGGGGTGGAAGAGCGGTGGGGAGGATAACCAGACGTTTTACTGGACAATAACTTTCGATATTCCTCGTGATCGGAAGAATGATCACCGTACGATATTAAGGACTCTATTGTACGAGCTCCACTGACGTGAGAAGTTGTGCTAGCGCTGGAAAATGGCTGGGTCCACTGGTCTGTCGCATCTGTGATGTCAAGGGATGTGTCGTTCGAGTTGTCATGAATAGGCGTTATGTTTGTCGTTAAAAGCGGATGAGGCGTTAATGCAGGTGGAACACCTGTGAGAGGGTCCGTCAAGTTGTCGAGTAATGCTTGCCGATAGGATGGTCTTCTAATGAAGCGTGCACCGGGTGTGGGCGGTAGGCCTGCTGTACGAGTATTGCTGGACGGTGTCAATTTCTTCTCAGTCGGAGAGTGAGGGGATAATGAGTTAACTGAGCGAGCAGCCGGTGATGAAGACTCGTAAAGTTGGACAAGATCCTTGACGGTCATTATCTCTCCACATCAGCCAGGAGCTACTACTAGTAGTAAGTGTTCATTGAAGGACGTGACGGAACCGGAAAGTTCTGCTGTTTCAACGCACGTGGAAGCTTATCAGATTAGATAACATCTACAGCCTTACTAGCCAAGCTCCCCCGAGTTCTTGGTTCTCCACCTTCGGTTCTTACATCGGTCTCTTTCACTGTATCCCGTTTCAGCCCAATTTCGTGCCAGCTTTCACAATGTCCTTTGTCACAACTGCGATAGTTTTGCCACCTGTGTATGTATCTTTCGATCCTCGGTCTTGGGGTCTGAAAGGCCAATTGACTTTCATCTCCTCCTCAAGAGGCATGAGTGCAGAAACGAGTTCAGGATGTTTGGCGAGTTCTTCGGCCAACCTTGGAAAGACAGGTTGTTGGAGCACAGACGAATGGATTGTCTCGTGGGTGATATCATTAGCCGTGAGCAACTCAGGCTGACGCTGGATGGTGTGAGCTAGAGAGAAGACACCAGTCAATGGACTGAAAAAAGAAAACATAAGCTGGAGTCGGTAATCATTGTAAGTAGCATACATACTTGTGGACTTTTTGTTCGCCCCACGGCGCTACAGGTTGTGGGAGAGATGCCAAATACTTCAAATCTAAGGCCAGAATATCGCCTACGTTGGCCTAAATTTATGTCAAATGAGCAAGAATTACAAGCCTGTATGAATCGACGTACAGCCATCCATGTCAGTGTCATATCGGCCAAATCGTGTTCTTGGTAACCGCCACCGATCTGTGGAGAAATCTCAGTAACATGTGAAGACATCAAGCGTAGGTCAAAAAGCCGCACATCAGAATGACACCCTGGTGAAGTAGTTCATAATCATTCATAAGTCTGAGAATAGATTCTGCAGAGCTACACACCAGTAAACCAGCACTGTAACATACAACATGTGAGGGTAGCTGTGAATTGACGTCGTCACGGTAATGATCACTGACTTGTTTTAAGACTTGCTTCTTCCGTCTACCACCATCAGTCTGTTCAAATTTGGCACAATCCTAATAATTATCAGCCAAAATCAGGGCAATGGAGATCTCTTGAACTCTCACAAAATCTGCCCTGGTCTCATTCAAAGCCAGGGCTTGATATGCTTGTTCGACATGTTCTCCCAACAGCCTATCCGGGAATCCAAACAGGGTTCTGATACGTTCCGAATGAAGCGTCAACTCTTCCGGCAACCCCAATGAACCCACGGTATCGAAAACCCCAATGCATCTGAATGTGATGCGTGAGATTAATAACGGCACGTATGAAACTCGAAAGATGTACGGACTTCACAGAGAATGTTTCCTGGTCCGAACATGCTTGGTTCTGCCCAAGTCGAGTCCAGGGAGCAAGTTGCTTCTTAAGGACTTCAATCTCTGAGAGAGGTGAGCTGAAGAACCTTTATTGTCTGCTCGTGACATACCTGCCTCATCATTGCTCTTGCCGAGCTTCTGATACGTAATGAAAATGTAGGCAAAATTGTCCATGTCTCTGCGATCAAGAACACCGATTTCACCCTGCAATGCGGCAATAAACATGAGACGGCTCACGTTACAATGGGCAATACATGGACGTACAATAAAATGAGCAACCATCCGGCAAGTGTAGGCACCCTAGGATGCGCGGTCAGGTGCGAAAGGTGAGGCCTCCAACTTCATCTTACCCGTGAAAATCCGAAAAGAAATATCTGAATAATACTTGTCAGTTGTGATGTTGATCCAAATTAAATAACGCCATCTTACTTCATCTCCCGGAACATAGTTACTGTTCCAAAATAAAGATGCAAGGGGTCAAACCACGTTCTGGGCAAGTATGTATAGATTTATTGATAATAACAACTCACTGAGCGATGAAGGCGTAAGCTTCCTCGACTTTATCAGCTAAATGAAATCTGGGTGAGCAACTGCCTCTGTGAATAGGAAAAGACTCACCTAAGGAGCCTCCGGTAGTACCTAGGTTACGATTTTAGGCGCTAAAGAGTAGAGGTTGAAGAGGTATGTGTGTGGACGTGCCTTCAATATATTCCGAGTAGAAATTATTCTCAGTCCCCACCCCAGACTGATAAAAAACGACCTGAGGAATGGGGGGATTAAACCTTTCGTCTACGTGGTTGATCGTTCTGGCAAGGCGCTGCATTACAAGGAGAACTGAATGCCATTTACTTAAATGGGAGAGACGCATTGCTTACGAGCACATTGGTATACTCCCACCGCTCTTTCACGACAAGGCCATCCTGCCAAGTGCTATAATCACAAAGGCCAATAAAGTTAAAGGCCAAGAGAGCACCCAAAGCATAACGACTCCGCCTACCCATCACAGCAAACAATGATTCTCTTCTTAAACCTGACCTTCAGAGCATCCTGGGGTAATGGTTCTGTAGGGAGACGACGGGGGGCTTTCTCTCCGGGGCTTGGAGTGCCAGTGTTGACCATAAAAAGAGGGGAATTCGACATCGTTAAGGACCTCAAGCGCGTACATCGATCAATCGTTAAGTTTATGTATATAAATAAGTCGGGGACGGATCAAGCACCGCTGATGTATAGCTAAGAAAATCATGATAAACAAGTTCATCCATTACATAAGCAACGTTTCTTCCACCGCCTCGCTCGAGTCAGTAAAATTTCAAGATCAAATATTAAAAATAACACTGCTGTTTTAAAGTCGTTCTTTTTGCCCTACATTTTTATGTACGCTTTCGTTCTTGCAGTATGGGATTGTTCTTTGTTCCCGATCGGAATACAGTCTCTTTCTGAGCTACTCTCGTGCTTAGGCCTACGCTTTCAGACTCTAGTTATAGTTTATAAGAAGACAATCGTTCTCTAATACTCAGGACCCTTCTCTTCCTGAGTCTCGACTCTTGGGAGCAGAATGGTCCTACCCAAAAAACATAGAATTTCTCGGAGAATTTCTATCTCGTATTGTATTGATCATGGATATTTAGCTTATCCGCGTTTTTAAGTCAAATCGTTTAATGGATTCTCCTTTGGATTTGCAAATTGTAGGATACACACCATCGCTTTACTGCGCCTTTCATCGCTTCAACCTTCCAACCATGTGGTGTACTTCATTTGATGATGGACATCCATATTGTATACGAACGTCGACGCGTTCACAAATACCGACACAGTACATGCTATATTACTTCCCTAACCGCATCTCAGCCCGAGCGAACTCGTCTAATGCCTCCCTGAACTCCACCTCGTCCAGAGAAGCCGGTCGCGAAAGCGATCGAAATGGATGGAACCAGGCCCAATGTCGGCCACAATATTTATTATGGCTGTGGTAGATGAATCAGCGGATTGTCAAGGCCGAAGTGTCAGGATGCTTACTGTATTTCTGACAATCTAATTTGCCATGGAGGAAAGCCGTGGAGCTCTGGTGGTGTTCGATTATATTTTGATGGAGATATGGGGTGCAAAATGATGAGATCTGGGGAGGAAAGACCATATTTCCCTGTGACAAAGCGTATGTCATCAAATGCTCTTGGAATGTGTCCCAAGCCATCGAACCTTCCAATAGTGAACCCAGGTCGTCAATTGATAACTTGAATTTTCCGGTTCTACCAGAAGTTTGCAAAGTGTGGGGCAGTTTTCGCATTTGCATACGGGCAAGAGAACGAGCGGTAGTGGCAATGGCCTGTTTCGATGAGTCCTGAGACACAATGTGGAGTACCAGAGGCTTTTGGCTAGTGGTATTTTCTGTTCCTTTGACAGGGATATATATCAATTAGGGTAGAATATCTAAGTCAAAAATAACTGACGCTTAGTAGGGCGTCGCCGTTTCCGAACATTTCTGCGTTTATTGATATTTCTCCGTTCTGGTTCCCCTGCAAGGTAGACTGTTACGACGTTCAGCTCGTTATCCCAACAACCCTCTGGAGAAAGAGGTCTTGACTCGGAATAATCAGACAACGGGGGCGTAAGAGGATATTCGAGGTCTGAACCGCTGGATTCATCGGAAGGTGGATCATGGAAGTTTGTAACACACTGGCGAATTTTTTGGGAACCGTTCAAAAATATGCCTGTAGATACAAATGTGTTGACAATGAATATGCTGTGCAAGGCAAAGACGGTGTTGCTCGCCTTGGCTGTCATACACCGTAAGCTTTTCAATACCCACCACGTGGCACCAGCCTATTGCCCTCTCTACACTCTCCAGAAGAGCAAGTTCCGTGGTCTCAAGATCCAAATCCGAATCCGTGGCAAAAATAATTGCAAGGTGATTCGGTAGCCGTTGGCGTGTTGCGGTCAACGACTGCGGAGGTCTCCAGGTTAGATATTTCCAACGTAACGAGATGCGGAGTAGTAGAGAATAACAAATATGGAGAAGGCGAAGACACAACAAAGCTAGCAGAGGCATGGCTATACCCTCTCGGGCAGAACCTGACTCCGTTATTTAAGACTTGAGGAAATAGTTCAAAACGGTGTAACCAGTAACACGTAGTACTGTTAGTAGTGACTTCCGAGTGAAGTCATTACAACGTTGAGATCACGTGATGAACTTGATATCATTAATATTCCATTACATGGAGGAAATTGGGAATGTAAGCACGACTACATGATACCTTCTTCCTTAATACTCCTCTTTATCTTCAACAACATGCCAGTCTTCCAATTATCCAGCTTGGTCACCTGGTCATACTCGACGACCGCCCCAGTAAATGATTCTTCATCCGCAGCTTCCACAGCTTCAATGAGAGCGTGCATGAATTTGGATTCACGGGTAGATGAGAATGTTGTATCCTGGGTTGCATATTTAGCTACGTTACGTTTGGCGGTGATGGTGTCCTGGATTTACAGATTGGTTAGCAGGCGGCTTAGGACAAGTCACGGGAAAGACTTACGCCCATGGCTAATGCACACAAACCAGCCCTAAGCCAATACTCTTTCACACTATACTTTGTCAGCGCAGAGTTAAGTGAGTGATCTGCCACCTGCTCGTAACGGGCAATAGCTTGTGGGTATTCATCAAGATCGGCATGGAGGTCCGCAGCGTCCTTGTAGCATGCATTGGCGGTTCTATCGAGCAACAATGACTGAGTCAAAGGGTGATGTTATACAAAGGGACTTACGATGTTGCATCTTCCTGAGCATACCAGTCCCCAGCTCGTTCATAACTTTCGCAAGCTCTACGAAGGTCGTTTGATTCTTGAAGATAGATCTGCCCAATCTCTTTCTCTCTATCTGCAGCCTGTCGGAAACGACCACCTTGGGTAAGGTGAACAATGGTTTGTGTCAAGGCTTGGATAGCCACTGAGGGAGGTACGATTGATTCATTACTGCATATTCCAGTAAACAACTTGCGAAGATGAACTGACGGTCTGGGAACCCTCTCTTGTAAGCCTTTGCAGCATTCCACCACGCATTCGCAGCTTCGTTCGCCTCACTGCATTTCTCCCGACATTCCGCCTCTCTGGAAAATGCGTCCCCAGCCTCCTTGAATAATTTCTCGAGTTTATAAGAGTTGGCTGCCTGCTGATAGAGATCGCCGGCCTCCTCGAACTTGGTGGATGAAGAGGAGAACCAACCAGCAGATGAGTTAGCCTTCTTGTCTGCTTTTTCTAGTAGTATCTGGGCGGGGGATTTCGATGGCATTGGGTCGTGGCAAGTCGTTGACTCGGAGCGATCAACTGCGATACAGCCTGATTCAAGCCGCAGCCCAGCCTCAAGTCATGTACACAGCGGGAGTTTCAATATTTAAACTCAACTAAAGTGCCAAATGTAAACTTTGAGTGGTGATAAAATTGAATATTCTGAATTACATACATTTATGTAAAGTCGGGTGACCAAACAAATATTTCAATATTTGGTGACCAAACATTGGTCAAAGTTGCCTCTACTGATTTTCGGAAATCAAAATCAAAATCCAAGTTCGCGAGGCCGTTCAAACCTGATGCCCAGTGAAAATCCCGAAGGACGAGAGAGGTTGAGATATGTTGAAATCGGAGTCACTGATGTCGACAGATCTCAGCCGAGATTCTGGACTATAGCAGGTGACTCATCTGTTCATATCTGCTTACTGCTGTCATCAATCTAGTGATATCTGCATTCATCTGTACCAATGCACAATACTACGTATTAGCTACCTACACGGTCCCG
>Ga0210387_10001230_pt1 | contig 19172 bp, 16 predicted proteins | sample IncBWC7OmetaG_FD_160108 | JGI IMG/M metagenome (GOLD analysis project Ga0210387, IMG submission 160108) | Forest soil microbial communities from Barre Woods Harvard Forest LTER site, Petersham, Massachusetts, United States - Inc-BW-C-7-O ...
TTATTGAGAGGAAATTCTAAACACTTTTTCAATATTTTTGTCCAAATTATGCTGATGTAAGTTGGATTAATTTTACCATATTTTTTACAATATTTTTGGTCAAGTTATTGTGCCCTGCACCCAGTGTGCCACTATTTAGAGTCAACACATGTCAATGACCCGCCGCTTACATAAGGTTCGGGGAGAGGGCATTGATTGAATCTTCAGGTCGACCACAACACATTCAAGGACCACAAACTCTAGGTCTGCGCCATACTCATCTGGAATCCTCAAAGTCTGGAATCGATGGCTGGGAGCATGCACTAAATGGACTTACAACCAATCCATCATCAAGAAGCCACAAGCAGCGTCAATTCATCTACTCGTTCACAATTCCCCCAGCAAGACTCCTCTTCGTCCGCAGTTTCTTCCACAGAGACACAAAACTTACGCTCCAGTGCACGAGTCAAAGCTGCAAAGCAGAAGTCCCAGGCAAAAGACAAGGGCAAGGAACGCAATCCGACCATTACACATCAACAACCTTCATCTCACTCTGTGGTAGAGTCATCGGAGATCGTTGTTCCTCGCACTACTCGCGCTACCACTAACTTCTCCAAACCCAAACGTTCTCGTGATAAACTTGTAGGCAAGACCAAAGCAAAAGCCGTATCCGACAAATCTCTCCCACGTACCAGCAAAAGGTATGTTTATTGATGCCCCTTGTGCGATGTAAGAAGGGACTGATAGCAAGTCCATTACTCAGAGCTCGTCGTAGCACATTTCCTCCCGCTACTCCTTTGACCATCAACGAACCTACACGAGACACCAAAGGAAAGAAACGCGCAGCTCCCGAACCCAGTTCTGAGGAAGAAGACTCCGCTGGTCCATCTGCTAAACGTCCCAGGACCACCTCATATTCACTCCGTTCCAATACCACCCTAACACAGTCCGCACAGATGCCTAGGAAGACTCGGTGAGCGAAAGGATTGGCCATGCATGCTAATCATGCTGATGATTTCTTCCCAGATTGTCAATTTCGAAAGGTAAGATGGCAATGAAGACAAAAGCAATGGCTGTTGCCGGCTCTTCTCGACTTGAAGAAGATGATGATGTTGAGATGCTGGATGCCGAGTTCAAGGATGAGGGTTCAGACGCTGATGATCAAATGGAGAATCATTTAGAACAAGGTGAAGGAGGTGACGAAAACAATGAAGATGACCAGGAAGGTGGGCGCGATTTTGGCGGAGGCGATCACGACGGAGGTGATGATGACGATGACGATGACGATGACGATGACGACGACGACGACGACGACGACGGTGAAGGTGAAGGTGAAGGCACATTACCCTCCAGTGAAGGGGGCGCTATTCCGGGCGGCCTGGACGAGACCACGGCGATGGCTATCTTTGGTGATTATCGTCAATTTGGCTCATACATGATGTCATTGTCCTCGCGCCTCAAGACCATGTTGAATAACATCAAGACTACCGCGGATCCAACTACACGTCTTGTCACGTTGCAGGAGCTCAGCGAACTACTCAGCATCAGTACTGAAGACACTTTGGCGGGCTCTTTCCAAGTGGAGCAGTTCGTCAGGGAACTTGTCAAGATTCTCGGTGGACGTGGTGTTGATGAAGACGAAGATGACGGTGGGGACGAGGGTCCACCGGAACAGGACGAAGACGCTGCACTTGCCGCTGCACTCGCCATGAGTACTGGAGGTGCCTACCAGGGCGATGATAACCTTGAAGCGCAAGTCCTGGCTTGTAGATGCTTAGCAAATCTAATGGAAGCACTTCCCGGTGTTGCGCACACGGTTGTTTACCACGGTGCTATTCCTGTGTTATGCAGCAAGTTGATCGAGATTTCATACATCGATCTTGCAGAGCAAACACTGAGCGTCAGTTTTTTTCTTCTTTTCTCCATCGTGAATACTTCTCATTTTAGATCCACAGACAATGGAGAAGATATCTGAAGAATTCCCAAGCTCAATCGTACGGGAGGGCGGTCTGGCTGCATTGCTAAATTATCTTGACTTCTTTTCTATCGCGGTTCAACGGACTGCTCTCCAAGCTGCCTCCAATTGCTGTCGCAATGTATCACCGGAGCATTTCCCCATGATACGTGGTGTCTGGCCCATCATCCGTAATTGTTTAGGGTACTCTGATCAACGTCTGGTCGAATTCGCCTGTCTCTGTGTCATCCGGGTTGTCGATTCATACTATCGTGCTTCCACAGAGAACCTCGAGTCTCTCGTTGACACGGACCTGATAAAGGCTGTCAACCAGCTTCTCCTACCGGCGGGTGGATCGCCCTTGATCGCAGCGAACACCTTTACGCTATTGCTTCGGGCTATAGCGACATCGGCAAGGGCCAGCCCAAAAATTACATTGGCACTTCTGGAGGCTGATATTGTAGATACGTTATATCAGATCCTGACGGGCGTTCTACCCTCTACCTGCGAGAACGGCCAAGAGCAGGGCGATGCAAGTGGCGGCCAAGGTCTTGGTGGAGGGCTCGCCGATATGACTGTGATGGAGAATCTGGCACACCGTCCCAAGGACCAAGTTGAAGAAGCACTTAGTCTTGTTTCTGAGTTGATGCCACCTTTGCCCAAAGGTAGGCACCGCTTTTATGACATCCTCAAGCTTACTAATCTCATAATCTAGATGGAGTTTTCGATCACAAAGGATATACGGAGAAGTCACTATCGAGGTTGATCAAGGCTAAAGCCAAAGCTGAACGAGCTGCCGCTCGACAAGTTTCCCAAGCGCCACTCGTTGCTGCGATGTTGATTTCAGCTCCGGCTTCCATGTCTACTCCACCAGTCGAGGAGGGATCTGTCCCTGAGGCTGGTTCAGTCGAACTTCAAACACAAGATGGCGAAGACCCTGAGCCAAATCCGATGCCGAGAGAGGCTGCTCCAGATCGGACGGAATTGCTTCGCTCCAAGTCCGCGGTCGTTGGACGATTTATGCAGCTGATGGTTCCAATTCTTATTGATGTTTACGCCGCCAGCGTGATCACACCCGTGAGGGTCAAGACTCTGACAGGCCTATTGAAGGCCGTCAGCTTCCTTGACGCCGATGGGCTTAAACGAGTCTTGACAGTACGTTGCAATCTTTGTTTATGAATGGTCTACGTCCTTATCACCTCTATCGATAGTTTGTCCCGGTCGCCAGTTTCGCTTCGTCGATCCTGTCATCCAAAGATCACCCATCCCTCGTGATAGGCGCTCTTCAGTTGGTCGACCTGCTTTTGACCAAGGTACCTTTGCAGTACAAGCCAACATTCCGGCGGGAAGGTGTGTTCCACGAGATTGAGGTTCTGGCGGTGAGAGACGTTGCTTCCTCTACGAAATCCAAGGATAAGGACAAGGAGGCTTCAGAGGCACCATCCCCTCCAGAGTCAGGAAACGTCGTTCATGTGCCTCCACCACCTGTTTCAGCCCCGACTATCCCTGGTTTCAAGAAGCTATCTTCTCTGTCGCTCGAACCAGAGGATGCCATTACCCTGCGTGCTCGTATCATTCGTTTCAAGTACCTCGCGTCCGACGAACAGGCTGAGGGGGACAGTGCATTCGAGACTCTACGTCGCCTCGTGGGACGTATATCGGCGCGAGATGCGTCCGAAAAAGAATTGTTCGAATCTCTCAGGGACCTGGCCGACTTATTTGCATCCCCTCATACGTCTGTCTCTAGCTTTGAATTGTTACAGAGTGGAGTCGTTGACGGCTTACTCCAATTTGCCACTGATCATGAGCGAACTCGTAAGGATTTTCCCTTCGAACATACTTTTATAACCTCATTTTCTTCATTGTAGTGGGTGTTAAGAAGCGGAAGGAACTCCTTTTGGAAGCTTTTGCTGGGCGCAGAACGAAAAGTCTCAGTAGCAACCAAACACCTTTTTCGACGCTGGTGAAGAAGTTACAAGAAAGTTTGACAAGAATGGAGCCTTTTGATGTGATCACTGTCGCCCAGGGTATTGATGGTTCGTTACAAGCACCTTCGTCTACGCCGTTGAATGATCTCTAATAAGTGTTTCTAACAGATTCGAAACGCAGCTCTCCCTCGTTGCTTGCGCGTCAGTTGCGTCTTCGCTTGGTAACAGGAGATGAATCTGACGTACCGCGAAATCTCCACAATATCGTCGTCTCAATTCATGCTATCGCAACTTTCCAAGCACTGCATGACTATCTACGACCTCGGGTAGCGGGACTTTTAAGCAGCGGGACTCGTTTGTCAGGCATGCTCGCAGCATTGGCAGCGTCTGGCTTCTCTGGATCATCGTCACGTGACGTTGCCGATGAAGTACCGCCATCTACGAAGACCTCTGGTGTCCCTGCGGCCAAGAGTAGCCCCACAGTTGTTGCACCGTCAGCCTCAACGTCAACGATTAGTCGTCGCCGTAGTCAACGTCTCAGTGCAAAGAATGCTGTGGCAGCCGCTGCCCCTGATACCGCTGCAGTGGACAAAATCCCAGCAGCCGCAACTGCATTTGATGAATCGGCAGGAATGGAAATCCCCGTTTCCTATGCTTCGGTCTCTCATGCTTCAGGGGTGACTGCGTCCGCCCTCGAGGTGGCTCCCAGCGACACAGTGGTGGACTCCGAACTCCAAGCAGACTTTACCGACGATGAAGTTGATGCTGAGGTCTTTGATGACGAGGTTGACCCTGATAACTCTTTATCGGACAAGACGGTGACGCTTTCGGTTGCTGAAGGTATTCCTTTGTTTTTCAAACCGTCGATCTGAGACCACACCACTTATTTAACCTGATCAAGATGGTTCGAAGGTTGAGGCACAAACCCCGGATGGAACACGTGTAGCGACCCCTAACTCATCCAAGGATGGACCATCGGTCCCAGCGCCCCGAAATGCATTGTCCACCAGAGCGTCATATGCAGCGGCCCTAAAGGCGAAACCTGCCGACTGGCATCTGGAATTTTCCATGGACGACCACATTTTGCCATTGGATCTGACCATATATGGAGCAATTCATCAGCACGAAATGCGGAAGAAGACTGGCGTGTTGCCACCAAGTTTGATATGGCAAGGGGTGTACACGGTAAAATTCAAGAAAATATCCGGTCCATTGTCATCTTCCGAAAGTCAGCACCCAGAAAGTTGACCGCAGTAGCTCTTTACTGATAATTCCATAACGTAGGTCGCGCAGATGGTGTCGATAATGGAACCAAGAACCGTTCTTCAAGCCCTACACTTTCATCCCTTCCCGAAGATGCCCCCCATGCAAAGATTTTACGTCTCCTTCGCGTTTTGCATCAACTCAACACGCTAGAAGCTGAACGCTCAGTTTTCATTGGCGACAAACGGAATCTACCAGAGGCGGCTTTTGTAAATAATAAGCTTACTGCAAAGTTGACCCGTCAACTGGAGGAACCCATGATCGTTGCCAGGCTAGTATTATTTATTGTCGATCTGCAAGCTCGAGGTACTAAAATTGTAGTCCCTAGTTCATGTTTGCCTGACTGGGCATTGGACCTTCCTCAGCATTTTCCTTTTGTTTTCCCTTTCGCGACACGTTACAATTTCCTTCAGTCGACGTCCTTTGGTTATGCTCGTCTTATCCTCAAGTGGCAGAGTCAGCAAGTTCGTGGCCAGGAGACCTCGCGACGTGACGAAGGTATTGGTTTTCTTGGTCGCTTACAAAGGCAGAAAGTCCGCATCTCCCGCAAACACATTCTTGAGTCGGCTGTCAAAGTCTTTGAGTTGTATGGATCTTCATCTTCCGTTCTCGAGGTCGAATACTTCGAAGAAGTTGGAACTGGTTTAGGACCGACATTGGAATTCTATTCCCTTGTCTCGAAGGAGTTTTCCCGTAAAGATTTGAAAATATGGAGGGACTCTGATGCTTCGAATCCCGGACTTTACGTTCAACACCTCGGCGGCCTCCATCCAGCGCCCATTAGTCCTGAAGATATCGCCAACGACGGCGGACAGTGCGTTTCACATCCTTCTTTTATCTGGCTTCAGGTTGATCGATCCTTTTGCTTAAGGAAACGGACTCATATTTTCCAAGTGATCGGCCAATTTGTGGCAAAAGCAATGTTGGACTCCCGCATCATTGACTTGTCATTGAACAAGGTCTTCCTCAAGCTCGTTCTAGGTGAGGAAGTCCCTCTGACCATCGCTACGTTAAAGGTCAGCCCATTTCAAATCCACTTTCGCTGGAGCGTACACTTATGTTTATCAGCTTGTCGATATCGGTCTTGCCAGTTCTCTCGCCAAACTGCAAAATTTTGCGTCAAATAAGAGGCAGAATCAGAACGATAAGGTGCCATATTTTCACACGACTTGAATGGATCTTTCTGTTTACCAGCTGAGCATCTAGATACTGCGTAAGGTTGCTATGGTAGAGGAGTCCGTCAGCATCGAGGATCTTGCCCTCGACTTCACCATTCCTGGCTATGACATCGAGCTGCGGGTAAGTTTTTATTTGTGGAATTAGGTTGATTCTTTATCAAGCGTATTCGTTGCTTTCTCAAGCCTGGTGGAAGAGATATCCTAGTAACATTGGAGACCGTCGATGAATACATCCAAGAAGTCATCGATTCCGTTATCGGGAAAGGCGCTCAGCTACAGGCCAAGGCGTTCCGCGATGGTTTCTCAAAGGTCTTCCCGATAACAGATCTACAAGCTTTCTCTGCGGATGAGTTGGTCATGCTCTTTGGGAATTCTGACGAGGACTGGAGCACTGAAGGCAAGCAAGTCCTTTGTTGCTGTGAGACCACATTTCTAATCTCACACCAATTTATAGCTCTTGGTGAGGCTCTCAAGGCTGATCATGGCTTTAACGTTGAAAGCCGGGCGATCCGCGATCTTGTGGAAATCATGTCTGAATATGATGCACCATCTCGTCGCGACTACTTGCAATTCATTACAGGTAGCCCAAAATTACCAATAGGAGGTAAGCCATGCAGTCTTATGTGGGGATTTTTCATGTTCAAACACCCCTTTCGCAGGTTTCCGAGGCCTCAATCCTCCTCTTACAGTCGTGCGCAAACCTCATGAGGCGCCACTCACGGCGGATGATTACCTTCCGAGCGTTATGACTTGTGTGAACTACCTCAAATTGCCAGAGTATAGTTCAAAGGCGATTATGCGCGAGAAGTTACGCACTGCAGTTCAGGAAGGACTGGGTAGCTTTCACTTGTCTTGATTTCATTTTCCAGAAACCAGCCGAGTCTCCAATGCCAAAGACCTGAGCGCCGCATCGCTTGCACTACCTATTTGTTTCTCAAGTTACACGAAATCTGTACCTACACTGTCCCTCTACCGTGCTCCTACTGCCATGTCTGTTAGACCAATTAAAATCATGAACGTTGGAACCACGAATCCTTGTAAGTATTCTCCCACACTTGCTGACAAATGCGTTTGGAAGTCCAAAAATATCTGCTGTGTAAGCTGTCTTCTGCTCCCATGTCGAAACATCACCCGGGTACGAACACAGACGTTTGGATTTTGGATTTTATCTTATTTTCTCCACTAGATTTGATTATGTGCCGGCGGCAACCAGGTATTGGTACGTGAAAGTCATTGCCATGAAACTCAGTCTGACATTGTGGCCTGACTCAGCAATTGGTCGCCTGTGCGAGAAATGTGATGGAAAGTGGTATGTTATTTATTCCGGTTCCCAATGAACTTGATTCATGTTTGATCATTTTCAGCCCAGTCTGCGATTCGTACGTTAGACCAGAAACCTTGGTGCGGATATGTGATGAATGTAATTTCGGTACTTACGGAGGCCGATGTATCATTTGCGGTTCACCTGGTAAGCCCATTCCGTGTTCGTTACTCCTTGTTGTACAAGCATTCTTTATAGGCATTTCCGATGCGTATTATTGTGCCGAGTGCACAAGACTAGAAAAAGACCGAGATGGCTGCCCGAAGATTGTCAATTTGGGCGCTAGTCGAACAGATCTTTTCTATGAGCGGCGTCGTTTAGGTTTGAAGTCGCCATAATCTTAACCTCTACGAAGTTTTCACGTTTCATTTTCATTTACAGGTTTTAAAAAAGGTTGATCGCGCGAAGATCGATTCATAATGTAGATTATAGATTAATAAAACAAACCACGGTACATGGTGTACAATGTACAAGATATGAATGATCAACCACTACCAAGCTCAAACTAACGGTAAACGGGATATGGAATAACAGGTGGACTTCCATTTGGGTTCTCCAGATCTGCGAAATGCCTGGGAAGACAAGAATAATGAAAATATGTTGACAGAAACATAGACGCCGCTTACTTGAAAGCTTGCATATCGACCTAAAGGAAGTGTTGTAAATATTAAAATCGGATGTTATCAATGACGTTGCCACATACTATTGACTTGAATACAAGAAAAACGTGTGAGTCATTGTGGGTATCAACCTCCTCACAAACATCACACAAATCCTTGGCACAGTATGCACATCGAAACCATTCCCCTTGTATGCAAGTCATACAACGGTCACAGACTGCAGAGGAATGTACCAGCGATTTGAGGTAATCTGGATCATAGCAAAAATGACATGGGAACAAGTCTTCCACCAGGATTATTGATTACCTTTGGGATTGCCCGGGTTTGCAGACCCTGGCGCAGGTCCGGCGGGTGTTTTATATCTGGGGTAGAGCAATTATCATGATGAACAACTCAGAAACACCGTGGGGAAGAAGAACAAACAATTTTGGAAGCAGAGGGAAAGAAGACTCTAGTGGACGTTGGACAGGTCGAGGGAGCTTGAAGAAAACATGAATAGGGTCATGTACAACATAGGAGCCTTCTTCACACGTTGAACACTAGACGATCAAAGAAGTCAACTACGAGATGCGATAATAGGGATAGGATTTACTAAGCAATAAGGCGTCGGTGATGAAGGACAATTGCCGCACTGGTATCGTATACCAACGATAGACTGCATCGAAGCAATAAGAATCGGTACACACGATGGATGGGACACAGAAGAAACCTTGCCACAACCCTGACATAACAAGTGATGATCCAACGGGTGCCTTGTACCAGAGCCAACTACGGTGTGGGCATATGATGACACCACAGAGCTTGGCTTTGATTTTGGTGTAGCACATCCAACATTAGCGGCATCTCTGCCTGTCCAGAGATGTATCGCTCTGCGGCTCGCAGTTTGAACCTGGATTATTTCATACAGAACGTTAGTGTCCTTCAGCTGCACCAATTTCAACCACGCACTTCCGTGGTTTCCAATGGGTAAGGGATCTTTATTCTCCTATATTTATCGTTCATGTTTTGTCATGCTGAAAACTGTACATACCTTGATCAGGATGTGTGACGAATTGTGACCACCGTTAATTGAGTCGAGGTTCCCCGGCAGGCCGGCCGACTCGCAATTGGAGCAGATGTCAACAGAATCGCAGATCGCACAATGGAACCGAGCGCCAACAATATCAAGCAAGCAGCTAAGCTACATCAGATATAGCACAATAGCTGTAGTATATTTCACTTACTGTGCACATTTGACTCCGGGATGTTTCAGAGCTGGTAACATGTCGGTACATCTCACAACTTCTAAAAAAAGGGAAACGTACATTGTTCATCGCTAGGGTCTGGGGAACTGGTCGGGAAAAAGCCAGGTTCGCTGCGGGAGCGCACTGGTTTATCCGGAACCACGAGGAATGCGTGGGAAGGATGGAGGTCATGTACTTGGCTGTGGACTCAAATATAAGTATGTAACATGACATGGAGTGATATCTTTACCTGTAACAAGCACGACACAGGTTAAACTTCTGACATGAGGCGCATTTGAAGCGTTTGCGGAGGGTGACAGCAGTACAAGTGGAACACTTGGATGTGTGACATTCATCCTGTTCTGGTAGTCAAGTGACGAAAAGAAAAATGAACGAGCTCCACATAGTACAAAACAATTGGTGGTGCTTACCGACATCTTCCCAACCACTGTGTCCCCATACTTTCTCTTGATATGCATGACGCAACTGACCCTTCTGTTTAGGTGCGGATCTTCTCCATTGTAAAGCTCGCTGGGCATCTTCTGGTGATGAAGGAGAGGAGTTTCCATGTGAAAGAGACGAGCCCGGAGTAAGGCCGGCTTCGATGGCATGATTGACTCCAGCGGATTCAATACAGCCCGAACAGAGCTCATAGCCTGTTCCTGGGGAATGTGCGCCGGGCACAGTCAATCCTGAATGTGAGCTGGAGATATATGGGAGGGAGGGAAGCGGCTTGTGGAGATGTGGATGTGAGGTAGAGACAGATTCTGAACTCCCTACGACTGTTCGAGAGGAACTTGAATTTGCAGGAGATGAGATGGACATATGGTGAAGGGGTTGGGGTGGATATGTCATGTAGTCACTCTCGCTATCGACAGAAACATTCTTGCCTTTACCCTTTTCCGAAGCGTTGCTTCCAACAGGTGTCTTTTCTCCGCAAGTGGAACAGACATATCGGATGGAGTCCAGTATGACTCCACATTCGGAACAATCTGAGAGGCCATCTGATGGGGGTCCGGTGAAGGGAAGGAATTGGAGGAGTTCCGACGGTATATCAGCATCGATGTGGTTATATTCCCGGGAGGGGAGGGGGTCGGAGTTGTGGGTATGAAATGAAGGAACGGAGAGAGAGGGTTTGGGGCGACGGGTGTCTGACGACCTGATCTGCTGAGAAGCAAGCCAATTGAGATGCATCGATGTCGGTCGGGGCTTCTCTCGCCGTGCCATCCCATCTAGACTTGGATCAATATCGTAATATAGACTGGGGCCATCATCGTAACCCGAATCGTGGATCTGCGAAGCACCGGACGAGCCAACGGAAGTGTAAGAATAATAGTACTTTCCACGTGGGTCTCGCCGGAGGGCTAAGTCGCCACCCATTTGTGACTCGTTTTCCAACGTCGACAAACCGTCAGAATCTGATGGTTCTGGTAACGCGCCAAGCATGGACCTGATAGTGCGCTCATTCTGATCGCGCAACCACGCCGCTCCGCGATCATTTCCGGCTAAAGAATCGTAGTCGATACTAGAGGAGTCACCTCGAACCGTTTCCTCTAGTTTCAGACGCTCGAACACTGCTGAGGGATCTTCCGGATAACGAGCAGCGGCTGACTGCTCATATTCATCTGAAAATGGATCCCTCAAGGGCGCCTTTTCTTCTCTCAAGGAGGGATCTGGAATTTCAGCTATGCCGTTTGCAACAAGAGAATCCGCAGATTCTACCAAATTCGAAAGCGCACGTGCATCCCTTGAAATAACCGGGGGGATTTTGGGAGTATTTTCCTTGGCAGTCCTTCGCTCCGATGGTGGGGGCTCAAAGGCGTCCGATAAATTGGAATCGGCGCGCGATATGGCTCCAGTATCTCGCGAACTCACAGTGACAGAATCATCGTCAAGATCTACAGAGGGAGAGCCAAATGAGAATGAAAATTGACTTCCATTACGGCCCTTGTACTCCTCAAGACTGGCAAGGGAAGAGGTATCGGATAGACTTGGACCATCGTAATCAACGGTAATGTGCACGCGGAGGGTGATCTTGCGGCTCCCAAAGCTGCGACCAGATAGGATAGACGCGGCAGAGGACAAAGGGGGATCGTCAATGCCAGCTTGGAAATATTGGATTGCCTCAGTCAAATCTGTATCTGTTGTGATGTCGGTGATCTCCCCGTCATCGTCTTTGTAGGCAATTGCGTAGGAAGTAGCATAGAGTGAAAAGCATTGTTCGACCTATATATACACCAATAATTAGAGATGGTGGATATGATACTATGACTAGGGAGGATTGCCTTGTGTCTAAGAAGGTCGTAGGTACAGTTCCGTGCAGATGAGAACGTGATTCTCTTGTTCCACCTGTCGAACGTGCATTTGACAATAAGGGGCCTATCGGGGCGATTGTACATCGAAGAAAGACGTCGAGACGGATGAAACTTAAGTGATGAAAAAGGATAGCTTTCGTCGTCCACATTCCGCAGCTGAGGCCGCGGTTGAGGAATTCGGACGAGACTGAACAGTCTCCTTATAAGGAAGTAAATATTGCCCTTTTGGCACAGGGTTCCTTGCAGAAAATTTTTTCTTCCCATCATTTCAAGTTGTGCTATTGCTACAGTGAGAATGGACCTCCATGGCTGCCAACTCTTGGCAAACACACAAACTGTGCGGAGTCACTGATATTTATCGGAGATCCAAATTACCTTCCTATTTCATCTGTCCACTGTCATTCAAGTCTTGACTTTCCACCTCAAACTCTAAGTAATATCCAATAGAGGGTATCAGCAGGTGTATATATCGTGTTGGGCCAATAATTGTCAATAGAGGGTATTGGCAGGTGTATATATCAGGTGGGGCCAATATATATCAAACATATTTCAATATAAATTCAGATGTATACTTGTCACTTGATAAATATTATTTATAAGTTAGACTGTGAGACTCTGTGAGATTGCTGTGAGACCAATAAATGTCAAAAGGCTGGCATTTAAGACTCTGGCAGCCTTGCATTCAACATGGCCGGCGCCAACAACAGGTTGTTCTACTTCTCATGCCAATCATCAGTGATCAGCAACCCTTTCCCTTTCGTTGCGGCTGCTGTCTCTGGCAATGGAGATACCAACCAATACCATGACTTGGTGGAAGGCTTCTTGCGGTGGAGCATTTGTGGAGCATTTATGTACAATGTAAAATGAACTATATTTGAATATATAAAACATTGATATATACACCTGCCAATACCCTCTAATGCCATCCCAATGAAATGTGAATGTGGAGTACTCAATAAATATAAAAAAGATTGAGAATAAATATTGATAAATGTCCAAAGGCCATATATGTTCACACATTCAGACTTTTAGCATGGTCAATCAGCTTCTTCCAATACCATACTAATCATTGGTGATTATGGCAAGTGATGGGAACAGGTATGGGACCTGTGTATACCTATTACCCATGGGTTTTCAATGGGTTTTTCTTTGGGTATGGGTACAGGTCACAAGTAGTGAATGGTACAGGTTTTTGTACCCATAAGCTTTTAAACATGCCCCAGATTGTCCAAAACAGTTAAGAATTGAATGAGATATGATCAAATTGATTGTTTTAATCATAACTCACTCAATACCTCTCTATTTTGGATGATCTATAGCTTGTTTTCATCAGAAAACCCATGTGGGTTGCAGGTAAGGGTAGTGCAGGTATGGGTGTGGGTAGAGCCAGTGATACCCATGGGTTACCCATGCCATTCACTAGTCACAAGGTCTGGACCCACACAAAAACCCATACCCATGACTATGGGTATGGGTATGGACTCAGTTAATATCTACAGTATGTAAGACAAAAAATGTCACAAATTATCCCAAATTATATTTTTTCATACTGGATTGGAAATTCAGAAAATTACAAAAGGTACCAAAATTGTTTGTTGTCTTGCAAAGTAAGTTTTCTTCTGCAAAACCCATGGGTACATGCATATGGGTATGGGTCTGAGTAAACCCAGGGTCCATCTATGTGGACCCCTGCAAAAACCCATACCCATTGAGTGGGTATGGGTATGGGTACATCCAAAAGTACCCATGCCCATCACCAATTATGGCCATCTCTGATCTTCCTCTCCCCTTATTTGCTGCTGCTGGGCTCTGATGATGGAGATACTAACCAATAATATTTGCCACACTTCTTTTTGTGGAGCACTTGTGTCAATGTAAAACAGGTTGCTCTTGAATATATAAGACACCAATATATACACCTGCTGATACCCTCTAATCTGTGTAATAATAATAAAAAACAGAATTCTTCAGACTTGATGAAAGAACAAGTGCCAGTGGGAGGAGGGGGGCCAGAGACAGAGATATCAGCAGTAGAGACATTTGAAACTAAGATGCAAAAGAACCCAGTAAACACAATACTATTGCATTCAGCCAAGTGTTCAGTCATGCATCATAGTGTGGCCTGAACTGAACACTTCATCCAGTAGACTCAATTCATGTCACAAACCTTTTTTTTTCTGTGTCAAATATGTCTAATCTACATGCATGACCCATTTATGTTGTTGTAGACCCTAACATCACAGTAATACATCTGATGAATATGTTTCAGTACCTTTTCCCCCTCCTTCCAGACCCTGGTGCATATTGGGTTTGTATTGGGTCAGTCTTCCCTTGCTTCAGTTTCCACAACCTGGATGGCAATGAAAAACTTGACAGCATCTACCTCAGCATCCTGTTAACATCACCCAAAATGAATAAATTTGTGCTGAACTGAACACTTTTTGTCTGTGTCACACATCAGGCTGAGATCTGAACTCAGAAAGACTGAACACTTGCCATCTGTAAGCATGTTGCTTACTACAGTCCTCCTAATGTACATATATACAGCCTGCTGGCTGAACAACTATGTTGTTCAGTTATGTCCCTTTTGGTGTAACAGTTATGGTTACTTTGGTGATGATGGCATGAAAAGTGGTCCCTCTACTGTGATATGTTCAGCACCTCACAGAGTGTGATTGCCAATAACCATGAGGGACAAAAACTGTTCTGGCTAGGAAATGTTGGGGACACAATTTGTTTACATGTCCTTCATTCAACACCTGATATGATTTGGCAGAAATCTGTGTAGGAAGTTTTTTTTAAATGTGTTCCCAACTGATCTTGACCAACTGTTAAACTAATGTGGGCATGATAGTTGTGTTGGTTGTTATGCTCTAAACTGGAAAGGGAGAGACTGTAAGTGTGCACTGGGCCCAATCACATGATCAGGGTCCAATGAACGAACAAGAACAAGAAGACTTAGCACAATGAGAGAACTTTGGCTTCAACCTATGAAGGTTGTGCCACTTGCACCAATGTGTTCTCAAATTTCAGAGTGACAGGGTACCAAGTCTTGTGAGACTCAGAGAGGAAGATAGACAAGAGAGTGATTAAGCAGCAAGTAACTAACAATATTTGAACTGGGGTACATGGGTAAATACTTGTGGTTTAAATACTAAAATAAGTCAGATCGGAACTTGTAATAGTATCAGGGCTAATTGGGGTGTGACAGGGAAGGTGAGCATAACACATATGGAGGGTAACATATAGTGAGGGGAATGCATAAGGCATAGGAATCGGAGTGGAGAAAGTACAAGGGAGTAAGGAGTAATCATAATACCGTGTGGGAAGGCTATACACTTAAGTGAGGACATGTGCCTGGTGGAGTGTGCCACAAGAATGTAGCACAGGGTTACAGGGTCGGGGGTCGTATGGGCTTGGGGATGTGTGTGGGAAGGGTCACATGATTATGCAAGATCGGATTGTGATGGCAGGAGTGGGAATTGATGCAGTGACATATCACGTGATTGTAATGGTCATTACATTGGTGCTGTTGAGAATGGCACTGACATGTTTGTTGATTGTTTGTACATTGTTGAAGTTGGAGGTTGTTACCTTGACAAGTGCAGTGATGATGTGGAAATTGAGCAGAATGAGGTGTGTGGAAGAGGCAGGGTACAGACTTCCTGTTGAGGATACAACCCAACACTATTGACCAATCACAGAATTATTGACAATGTGCAAATATTGATGTATTTCATGCTAACTAGTTTTGAACTCTGAATAGACATGACAAGCTTATTAGTAATGAATAATGTGATGTCCAGGTCTGGATATCAGCTCACTTTGAGTGCCAACCATATCTGGCAGCTTGAGGTGTCATCTTGCTGATGAACCAACTTGAACTTACATACCTGGGCATGTGCAAATCATGGGTCATGGATTCATTGCATGACTCCAAAGCAGTAAAGCATATGAACTGCCTATGATTTGCCTCAGCTTGGTGAATATGTACCCAGATGGGTTGATGATACACTTCCATTTAAGGCTTGTTTTGTGCTTGTTTACCATTGATACACTTCACTAAAATGTCTTTTGTGAATTTTGGGAATGGAAGCCAGTATCAAAGGGTAGCAACATTTTGTTGTATGGGAGAACTTTTCAGTAGATTATTCTACAACATTGTCTCAAAATATTATGTATCCAGTTGAAACTGATGCTAATTGAGGGGCAAAGGAAAGTGAGTCTCACAGAGATACAATTAGGGCTAGCTCGGATAAACTCCAATCTTCCTCAAAATTTCACTAGACACAGACCATGGTTGCATAGCATAGCTCAAAATGTCCCACCAAAAGTAGTCCAGAAAATACAAATTACAAAAGTTTTAGCAGAAGTGTATCATTGACCCGGGTGTATCATTGAGCCATTGATGACTGTATCTTTCAACTAGCACTTAATCATCACAACTTTCAGACAAAATGTAAGTTTTGTGTGCCCAGTCCTAGTGTTCAGGCTATTGTCACATTGTGTGACATATATACTACTTAATGAATAAGAATCACATTTGAGAATGAATTTATGGCAAGGGAGTCCATGCGGAAGGCAGCTGAACTCGAGGTGACCGGAGTTTCAAAAATTTCACCTCATGAAATACCTTATTATTTGGTTCAAGTGATTTTGGTCAACAAATATCTGACTCACTCAATCCATTCGCATCATCATTATGCCTACAACTAGATTCGAACCATCCTCCATCAAGAATAAAATAAAACGGGAAGAAATCTCTCGCAAAAGTAAAAAGGCAAAAAACCAGCAGAAACTTGAGAAACGACTTGCCCAAGTAAAATTAGAGGCCAATGATCCTGCAGCGAAGAAGGTGCGTTTCAAAAGTTCTCCTTTGTTTTGCAAGTCTCACCAACTTTTGATTAAAAGAGACGCTTAGCAGCGAATGTTCCTCGCACACTTGACAACACTCGCGAATCCGATCCTTCGATTCTTACCGCCGACCCGTCTTCATCCATATATCTGGATGCATCGTCCTCTAGCGAGCCCGTGCTGGACGAGTCAGCGGTTGACATAGCATCAGACCCGTTTGCATCCTATTTTTCTGCCACCAATGATCCAAGTGGGCCACCAAAGATTCTGATAACGACATCTCCGAAAGCAAAGAAACTTACCCACGACTTTTGCGACGAGCTCGTGGGCATATTTCCCGGTGCAGAATTTTTCCGAAGAAAGAAAGGCAAGGATTTTGACCTGGGGAAGATTGCCGGATGGGCTGCCGGACGCGGGTACCAGCACATTTGTGTCGTGAATGAGAATACAAAGAAGCCAAGTGAGTTTTGAGTCGTTGTCAATATTTTGAGGTACTATACTTAATGTTTGTAGATGCCATCACTCTGGTTCACCTGCCAGATGGGCCAACAGCGTACTTCAAACTGACATCCATCGAATTGACAAAGAAAATTTTCGTTGGTGGTCATTCATTTTGTTTTCAAGATCATTCATTCATGTACCGCGTTTTACACCTCAGGGACATGCACGATCCACACCCCACAATCCTGAGCTCGTGCTCAATAATTTTGTGACGCGTCTGGGTCATGCTGTTGGGCGCATGTTCCAAACACTCTTCCCTCCATTGCCCGAGTTCCAAGGGCGACAAGTCGTGACCCTTCACAATCAACGAGATTTCCTATTCTTCCGAAGACATCGGTGTGCTGCAATCCAATTTAATCTTTCCCTATCAGCGTTTACATTGACTTACAGGTATGCGTTTCGGTCAACAGAGAAAGTTGCTCTCCAAGAAATAGGCCCACGGTTTACTCTGAAATTGCGGTGGCTTAAAAAGGGGATCCCAACACTCCAAAACTTCGGAGAAGAACCCAAAGCCTTGGACTTTGATGTGAAACCCACCGACGTCGAAGAAAAAACTGATGAGGTCGGTACGGAGCATGAGGTGACCCCTAAGCCACAGAAGTCGAATACAAGCTATCCACCGACACAGGCTGAGTTTCTGTGGGTATGGCAGGTACATAAATTTTGACTTTTGTGACTGGATGGTTGAAACTCATTGACTTGATTTCATAGCCTGATTTGGAGACAACCAGACGCACTTTCTTTTTGTAGATGCTACTGTATTGCTGGCCTTTACATTCACCTTGCATTCACCCTCAGATGATCTTGCGACTCCGTGCATGACTGAAACTTTCAAATGCACCCAAATCTACAAGTGTGATCAAATGTTCCGTGAAAAAAAAAATGTGACGAGATTGGCCCAGTAGTTGATTGAGCTTGGAGCAAAGATGTAGCGTATGGAGGCGCCAGACCGAGTGGGCGGACATATATTTGTCGCGTGTTCAGGGTTGCGCTCGGATTTTCTACACGGCTGGGTGCTCGGAGTCATAAATTGTCTTTTGTCCATAATATAAGCAAACAAAGATTTCCTCAAACGCTTGAACCTCAATGGTATGTGAATGGAATAGTAACAACAACTCACTGTGATAGAACGTTTCTTATATCTTAGGCTACACCTGTTCAAGCTGCCATGAACATCTGGGTATGTTTCCCTTGTCTCACTCCATAATTAAGCACCAGACATTTATCAATTGACAGACCGAGCACCGCAATCCAGAAGGCCGCACATACTGGTTCAACACAGGAACCAGAGAAAGTGTCTGGGAAAAACCTGACGGTACGTCATTCATCCCTTCTGTGCCCTCATCTCCACGCTAACCCACCCTAGACCTCAAAACCCCATTCGAGGTTTGTTTTGGATGCTCGAAAAGTGTAATCGTTCTGATCCACCCCCTCTAGCGCGCCCTTAATCAAACGATGTGGAAGGAATACTTTTCGGGCGGTAGGAAATACTACTATAATGTGAGTCCCATTCCGATTTCTACTCTGTTCATGGTCAGGCTTAACTATCTGACATAGACAGATACAAAAGAATCAAAATGGGACATGCCAGACGAGCTTCTCCTTGTGCTTGAAAACGTCGAAAAAGATGGCCAGGCTAACCAACCGGCACCATCGTGAGTTTCGTCTTCCTGTTTGCTCGTGATCTTCACTCTAATTACTAAATAGTCAAACTCGAATAACCGCTCCAGGTTTCACATCAGTTGACGGAGGAGCCATGCAAGGTGCATTGGTCCCCATGGGAAGCACTGACCCATCCTCATCCACTTCCGCTTCACAGCCCAACCACCTGAACGGAGCAGATGGCACAGTCGGCCTTCACACGGGGGGGCTGCCATTCGCCCCTACAAGCATCCTCCCAGCACGACCTAATCTCCCGGATGATCCGGTTATCCCACACAATGGGTTTGCGACGGTAGAAGAGGGCGAGAAGGCCTTTACGCATTTGTTGAGAAAGGCCGGTGTGGATGCGAATTGGACGTGGGATCAGACTATGT
>Ga0210387_10001231_pt1 | contig 19161 bp, 24 predicted proteins | sample IncBWC7OmetaG_FD_160108 | JGI IMG/M metagenome (GOLD analysis project Ga0210387, IMG submission 160108) | Forest soil microbial communities from Barre Woods Harvard Forest LTER site, Petersham, Massachusetts, United States - Inc-BW-C-7-O ...
GAGAAAGATGCGCCGGTCTCGCGCGCCGTCAAACTGGCCGGGACCATTCTTTGACGACTGGTTCTGGGCGGGCTGCACCACCAATATGTTCGGATTTGATTTACGACAGACACAGGGGCCCGTAGTTGCTGCCAGCAGCAACGACACGACGATGTTATAATGGCCCCGAATCAATCAGAGGGCCCAACCCATGGGGCACCCCACTCTCTCGTTTGAAGAGGTTCGCCAGCGCAACGAAGAGATCGTCGCCTATTCGAACCAGCACCCTGAAGTCACAAGCACCGCCCTGGCGGTGAAGTACGGCCTGAGCAGGGAAACCATTCGGCTTATCCTTGATCGGGGTCGACAGCGGACCGAGCGAAATCAGCGCCTGGCAGCGAAAGCCCTACATTGGGGGTTTAGGGGCCACTGACATCCCCAAGCTCGACATTCCAGAATTTAGAACAGATTCTCGTGCGGCGGCTTGAAAGGTCGATGGCACAGACAGGCTGGCTGTGCGTTGTACCAACATGTTTCATACTCAAACGCCTGCACCGGTCGGGACAGCCGGTCAGCCTATCGAGCCGCCGGAGATTCCGCCTCCGACGCCGGGAACTCCAACAGAGCCTCCGTCCGAGGATCCTCCCGGAAACCCGCAACCCGACGTGCCGCCGCCCATCCATGAGCCAGGTGAAGCACCGCCGCCGGACAATTTGCCTGCGATAACGCCGGAAGAAATTCCCAGTCGCGGACCCAACAGTCCGACAACGCCCAATCCAGCGGTGAGCCAAGTAGCCAGCGGCTTAGTCTCCGACCTCTTCGATCCGAGTGTCCTTGATTGGATCCTTTACGTGCCGCCCCCGCTTATGCCGCACTGATTTTCTGTCGAGCACTCCCAGAAGCGCGTCTACTAGCTCAGAGCGTAACCATTTCTTCTTCAAGGAAAACCGTTTGAGCGTTATCTCAAATCGGTCCTTCTTCCGGTCGTACCCGTGCTTGATGGCTGGCTTCTTTGACACTGCGGCTCCCTCTGCCTAACCAAGGCGCCTCGATCACCAGGTCAACAAGCCGGTTACGATGACAAATCCTAGGCTGCCGATTACCGGGATTGCCGCAAGACTGGTAAGGGCGATTACCGCGATTTCGTGCTTGGTTTGTTTGTCCATGCCTAGTCTCCTGTGTGTTACCAACGCTCTAGGTCGGGTCTAGGTTGCGGGCTCTGTAAAACTCCCAAGCCCCTTCCCGCGCCGATTCTGAGGAACGCCACCCGCGGGACTCGGTTGCTTCCGGGGCGGGTGCGCGGAGGCGCTGGCCGCTTCACTTATTGGATGCGCCATGATCCGTCCGATCGTCATCTTCGCTGGCCTCGGAGTGGGCGCCATCATAGGTGCATTGATCTTCTTCGCTATCTGAAGCTGGCGAGACACTGGCCGACACCGTCAAGAGCAATGCGCTCAAGCCAATTCGAAGCGTGTGCGAGGACATGGGCGATCTCGTCGGGCCGCCTCTGGAAACCGATGGGAGTCCGCTGATGCCGAAACGACAGTGGGCACCCAGCCGTAAGCGTGGTCTCTGCGAACGGCGACTTCCACGCCGGCCAGATGACGAAGTTTGCCGGCTTGGCCGTAACCATCGAACGTTAACGCTTTTGCGCTATATGCGGGCTGGGCGGCTTATATTACTGAGAAGATCATGTTTTTGCGTGCGCTGGGACGACTGTTGTTGCGCGGTGCAGTGAACGTGGGGGTCTGCGCCGTGACAGCGCTCTGCTTGACCATATTCTTATCCTTGATCGCGACGAGCCTTCAGCCGAGAAAGCAAGCCGGCGCTGAAACGATCACTGCCGCTAACTGCAAGCCAAGCCATTGCCGTCCCAAGGCAAGCGGTGGGCACCAGCTCATCGCTGCAAAGGCCCAATAGAGCGTCCTATCGCTGTTTGACGCAAGGACTGACGACATACGCACACTGCTCACCGGCCGTGAGAAATCCACCGGTTGGCCCCGTGTAGTTCACCGCTGAAACCTGACCCGAGCCGAAGACAATATTGACGCTGCAAAACCTGCTCGACGAAACGGCGGTCCCACGAAGACGATCATAACGAGCGGAACCTCGTAGGAACTTCGGATCGGCTTGATGGAACCTCCAACGATTTCTTGGTCGGCTTTTTAAGCGACTCGCGATCACTCAACTGTCGACACTTGTTGTTCGAGTTTGGGCATGGGTAGAGGAAGCGATGAACCTCCTCGGGCGTCTGCCGCCTCTAGCGCCAGAATGGACGCGAAGCCAGCATCTACTACTTCGGCTTGGCCCTTCAGCCCTTCAGCGACAGCGATCAGCCGCCGGCGATCCAAAATCGGCCGTTGGAAAACACAAGTGAGATTTGGACTGCCTTGAAAGTCTAGGTTAACGTCACCCTCGGCTGCGGGCCGGTGCGGTGGTTGTTGTGCTACTGTTTCAACTCACGCGACACCAGTGTGAGAACGATTGACTCTAAGCCTAGCGGGGAACTGAGGTTCTCCTTGCGAGTCGCCGGCGCCCCTGGGAAGTGTCCGCATACCAACCAGGATGGGAACCAGGGCCGATTTCAACTTAAACGCGCTCGACGCCGAGATTGCGCGCCTCGAAAAGAAGATCAAATTCGGCTCGATCGGCCAGGACATCGCCGACGAGGTTCTCACCATCGCTCGCGCCACCCGATCGGCGCTCGATGTGATCGCACGGCGCCTTGAGAAGCTCGAGGACCGCACCGGAGGCTAACCGCGGCACGCGCCTGGTAACGCGAGTTGTTTTGAAAAAGGCCGCTTGGGTCGGTGGACCTTGCTCCGAGTCCCCAAACGCATCGGCACCGTTCTCATTGAGAAACGCCGCAACGAAATCGCAACGAATTAGGTGAAACGAGCGTGAACAAAACGTGGCGGAAACACCTGCCAAGGGAAGAAAAATCAATAACTTAGAAGATATACACTGCGTTCGGGACGCAGGGGTCGCAGGTTCGAATCCTGCCACTCCGACCAGAATTCATTAGGTTTTTTGTTCTGATTGGTGGTTGTTCTCGAGTCAACCACCGAAACGGCCTTTTTGGCCAATGGCCGCAGCCGCTCCCTGCAAAAAGTCGGGGTGATGATGGCCGTAGGTCTCCTGCAAGACCTCGGCTGACATCCACAGGAACCCAGCGGCCTCCCAGATCGGTACGCCACGTTGCATCAGCCACGTCGCGGCCGTGTGACGAAGGGTATGGGGGGTGACCTTGCCGGCAAGCCCGGCCAGCCCTACGGCGCTCTGGAACCCCCTTTTTACCGAGGCTATGGGTTTGCCATTGAACTCGACGAAACATGCCGCGATCAGCCGTCGACTCACCCACCGACGCATGTGGACGAGCAGGCGCGGTGGGATAGGCACGGGCGTCTGACGCTTCTTGGTGGACCGACGGCCAATTGCCTTCCGATAGAAGATGCCCCGGTCGAGATCGACGTACGACCGGCCCTCCTCACGGTAGGGCGATGCGGTCGCGATCGCGCCCGCCCTCGTGCCGGTGTAAAGGCCGATCAAAATGAACCTGGCGACATGTTTTAGGGGACGGCGTTCGGTGCTGACCGGGCCGCCCTTCGACTTCCCCGAATGGATCGTTTGTTTTTCGCGGTAGCGCCAACAATGCCAGATCAGAGCTGCTGCTTCTTTGCGCGTTAGCCACCGGTCACGGGCCGACCGCTTATGCCTGGGCAGTCGGCCACGCCAAGGAGTTAGGAAGCATGCGCCTCGCTGTTCTGTCGTTCCCTGCTCTGCTGGTCTCTTCCATGGCGCAGGCGGCCGAGCCCAAGCTGGTCGTCGCCACTGATCCGCAATCACAGCCGGAGAGCGTTACCGTCGCGCCCGACGGTTCGTTGTTCCTCAGTAGCGCAAGCAAGCCGGTGATCTATCGCGCCGCGAAGGGCGCGTCGCAGGCGCGCATCTTCTTCGATGCTAGCGCCGAGGGCAACGTCAGCTTTCTCGGCTCCTGGCCGATAGTCCGACAAATACGCTGTGGGCCTGTGAAATCATCGGCGTCGGGAAGAATCGCCATTCGATTTTGCGCAGCTTCGATCTGACCAGCGCTGCGCCGAAATTCCGCTGGCCGCTCCCCGGCGACGTCAATCTGTGCAACGATTTCGTCGTCGGGCCGGATCGTGCACTCTATATCAGTGATACTTTCGGCAGCCGAATCTTCCGCCTCAGGCAGGTGTGTCGAAGCCCGAATTGCTGATCGAGGACCGCACGCTCGACGGCATCACCTTTCTGGGAAGTGAACTCTACGTAAACAACGTGATTTCCAACAATCTGTACCGCATTCCACTGGGTCAGGTCGGCAAGGCCGGTGCGCCCGTGCAGATCTGGCCCGACCGTCCGATCAACGGACCGGACGGTATGCGAGCCTACAATGGCAGGCTGTTTGTGGCCGAAAACAAAAACGGCCGCGCCAGCATGGTTACGGTCACTGGCGATCAAGCGACCGTCGTCACTATTCTCGACGGCCTTACCCAGCCGACGGCGATCGAGCCTTCCGGCGATACCTTGTGGGTCGGCGACCGGGGCAAGGACAAGGCGATCGCCTTGCGGATGCCGAACTAACCGACTGTTGACTGCGCAGTAAGCCCGATTGTCGCACATCCTCCGGTGTGGTCGCCCGCATCGAAGGACGCTCTGCGAGGCGCGCATGCCGCGCCGCGAGTTTCGGCCTCTGGTCGCGCGAGGCATCGTCGGCGAAGCGGAAGTCGAGATGCGCGAGCGCCACTGCGATGGCGATGCTGCCGATCGAGAGCGGCTCGAGACGCTCTGTCTCCTGTTCGAGCGCATCGAGAACCTGCGCGTAACCGCTGGCAATGTCGAAATAGGCGCCGCGTGGCAGCGGACTTCCAAGGACACACCGTGTATCACTCAGTCAAGCTCGACGACCCGTCCTTCTCGGCGCCGATCTACGCCAACCTCGTGGCGGTCGACGAAGGTTACGCGCTGGTCTGGTCGCGCTGACGCCTTGCGGCGCCTTGCTTCCCGCGAGGCGAGGCGGCTCTTTGCTCATGCGAGCGGCGAGCACGGGTTGCACCTCCCTTGGCAGCTTCAATAAACGAGTCGGTAAACAGGCTACCTTGCCAACGGTCTCCGGGAATGACGTTCCCAGCGGCGCATGTGGACGAGCGAGTTGGCAACACTAATGGATCTCAAGCCGGACGAGGTTAAGGCGTTTCGCGAGAGCCGCAGGCGTGCTGGGGTTGCCACTCGAACACTAGTGGCTAAGACGGCATCATCGGGGTTGGCCGCATTCTCTGCAATCGCGCTATGCCCGGGCATCTGCTTTCGGCACTCGACGAGTAGCGTCGAGACATCCCTATGGATCATGCATTGTTCGCAATCATCTGGACCGAAAGAGCAAGCGCTCATCCAGCACTATCTAAAGAAGACCCCGACAAATTCGCCCTGTCTCCAGATTAGTTGACATCGTTGGCACGAGCGAAAGCCATCGATCGATAGTTCAAATTCGATTGGCAGGAGTGAAATTTTCTCAACACGAATACCTGCGCCCTTTTCAGTCAGGTCACGCAAGCGGCACGCACAGACAAGCTTGAGTTGCGGAATGGACAGTAGCGCGCTCCGATAAATCCAACGTCTTCCGATGGAGCGTCGTTCATGCATCAGTTAGTTGTCCGAATTTGAAGGCGTCAAGAATGCCCGCACTGGCGAGCCACCCTGGTCACCAAGGCGTGCGCCGTCGGACGAAACCGTCTCATCGACGGTCGAACATCGCAAATGCGCGCAGGTCCATCGCTGACCATCGTGGCGTCGCCAAACACGTCCCCATACAAAGTCGCCGCCCACACTGCGTCGAGGAACGATGACTGTCCATTGATAAAAGAAGCCACCAGGCGGAATGTTCGTGCGGCGCCCGCGACGCGGCTTTGGACGAACGGCTATGTCAAACAACGTTCATAGTAGTGAGTTGTACGCCGCAACGAAAGTTGTCTATTAAGATTGATGCGCGTGTTAGCGGTTAAATCTGGAACCCGCCAAGCAAGGGACGTGAGAGGCCATGCGGGGGTCCTCGGCTGGTCGAGCAGAAGCAATGCTCCAAGCGGTTGGTTGCCGCTACGGTGCCTGCGAGCGATTCGACCGATAGGCTTGCGCCTGAACTTTCGCTGCAGCACGCAAGACCGAAAACGTCAAATCCAGCAGGCGATGACCGGAAAAATCCTCTTTTGCATTAGCCCGCCCGCCCTGTCGGTCGAAAGTTTATCCGCGCACGCCGCCGCTCGCGATCATCGGAACACCGTTTGTCCCAGCCATCCACGACGAGGCCTATACGAAGGACATCGTGGCCAGACGGGGCCGCCTCGCCACCACGCTGAACAACGGCGACGACCCCTAACCGCGCGCGGGACGCGAGCAAGCGACGCGCGCGGCTGGGGTCGACGGTATCGCGAGCGCCTCGCGTTGCAATTCGCGAATGGATTTAACGGTAATCGGCAAGGTTGTTGCTAGGAGCGAGGCTTTGGTTGAACCCACGCCCAGTGTGATCACGCAGCTAACGCTTGCGGCGCAGAGAGGAAGGTTGCTCGTCAGGGCCTAGCTAGTGTAATCGCGTTGGGAGCCCGATCACGGCGGTAACACCGACCTTCCGGCGTGAAGGAGAAATGAGCCAGCGGGTCGCGCATTGCGCCTCGGCTCGGGTGGCTCGTTGCGTACAGGCTGGGGTTGAGTATTCCGGACAGCCTGGCCAGCATCTCATGCAGCTCAGCTTTGGTCGGTGTGGAAGACATTTGCCATCTCGCCACTATTTCTCTTTCGACTTCGCGGCTTCCCTAGCCAAGCGCTCAGCCTTCAGTCTTTCGTAATTTTTCCGGACGGCTTCCTGCGCTGTATTCCGTTGCTACCTTCCGTTTACCGGTGCGCTGAAAACTCTCGTCGCGCCAGGTCCTTCCTCATTTTATCGCTCATGGATCACCTCCAATTTCAGTGACCGGTGAGCTGACGATAGCGCGGCAACGGCATGCCGCGAGCAAAACCGCTAGTTAAGCCTGCCGATTAGGTTTAACGGCGGTGGCTTTGTCGCGATACAAAGGCTTCAGCGCTGTTAGCCAGGCGCAAAATTGCCGACCGCCGTTGCTGCTCATTGCGTATTCCGCACCGCTTCAGCCAATATGGCGTAGAGCTGGCGCTTGGTGAATTCCTGAGACCGCCGTGCGATTGGCTTCCGCGACGACACTACCCTCGCCACCGGGCCGGCACAGACCTTCAACTTGCCGCGCGGCTCAAAGCGCTTTGCGTCGGCCTCAGCCTTTTTAACCTGCTCGCGGAGGTCCAGCAGCTCGCGATATTCCTTTTCAACCGCGCTGACCAACTCGGTCAGCGTGTTTTGGTTGGCAAGGCGAATGGTGGAACGAGAGGTTGAGTATCTAATCATGAAATCGAAGCCTCCATAAATGAGGCGTCGGGCTGAAAATGCTCGACCGAGATTCCGGAAAATGTCCGGTGCGATCAGCGTATCCGGTCCTTGCAAGGCCGCAATGAATGTCGCTGATTAAGCTTGATGTCCGCAATCGCGGTTAATTCTGGAACTCGCGCGCCCCATCGCGGCGCGCCTGCGTCGCTCAAGCCGCTCTACTGTGTGGCGGCGGACCGGCGGCCTCTTGTTGATGTCAGAACGTGACTTCGGCCGTCCTTTTTTGAACCTGACCGGCCCAATTTGGCCTGACTGCTGACGGAGGCAAGGGGACCTCCAGATTGGAGCGGCCGGTCTTACGATGTCCGTGATCGGGGTAGACCGGACGTTGCGGGCGGACTTCAAGCCGACACAATGGCCGAACTCAGACGTCGTCGTTTCGAGAAGCCTCGGACGACATGTTGACTGAACCGTTGGAGATGTCTGACCTCACACGCGCCGGGCGAAACTGAGGGGTAGTCGTCCCGCGGCCCACGCTCTCATAGATGAAGCCGCAAGCTTCGACCTCCTGCGGGCTGTAAATATTTCGGAGGTCGACAAACAACGCTCCCGCCATCTCCCTCTTCAGGCGCGCCAAATCAAGCGCCCGAAATTGCGTCCACTCCGTCACGATGACCACGATATCAGCATCGAGTGCGCAGTTGTAAGGATCGGCGCAATATTCGATATCGGGCAATTCCTCACGCGCCTGTTCCATGCCGGCCGGATCATGCGCGCGCACTTTCGCACCCATGTCGAGCAGACCGGTCACCAGGGGAATCGACGGCGCCTCGCGCATGTCGTCAGTGTCGGGCTTGAAGGTGAGTCCGAGCACGGCAACCGTCTTGCCCCGCAGCGAGCCGCCGGCCGCGGCAGATACCTTGCGAGCCATGGCTCGCTTGCGGTTTTCGTTAACGCCGAGTACGGCTTCGACGATACGAAGCTGTACGTCGTAGTCCTGCGCGATCCTGATCAGCGCGCGGGTATCCTTCGGAAAGCATGAGCCACCGAAGCCTAGGCCCGCATGCAGGAACTTGGTGCCGATGCGGTTATCGAGCCCAATACCGCGCGCGACTTCCTGCACGTCGGCACCGATCTTTTCGGAGAGATCGGCGATCTCGTTGATGAAAGTGATCTTTGTAGCGAGGAACGCGTTTGCTGCGTATTTGATCAGTTCTGCCGTGCGGCGTTTTGTAAACATCAGAGGGGCCTGGTTCAGTGACAGCGGCCGGTAGACGTCGCCGAGCACCTTGCGGCCGCGCTCGTCGTCAGTGCCGACGACGATGCGGTCTGGGAATTTGAAATCGCGGATTGCCGCACCCTCACGCAGGAATTCCGGATTGGACGCCACCACCACATCGGCGGATGGATTGACTCCGCGAATGATGCGCTCGACCTCGTCGCCGGTGCCGACCGGAACGGTCGATTTGGTCGCGACCACGGTAAATCCCGACAGCGCCGCAGCGATCTCGTGCGCGGCAGCATAGACATAGGTGAGGTCGGCATGTCCGTCTCCACGCCGCGACGGCGTGCCGACTGCAATGAACACCGCGTCTGCTTCTGCCACGGGCGCCGCAAGCTCAGTCGTAAAATCGAGCCGACCGGCCTTCGCGTTGGAAGTGATAAGCGCGTCAAGCCCAGGCTCGAAAATCGGGATCTCGCCACCTTTGAGGCCCGCGATCTTGTTGCCATCCCTGTCCACGCAGATGACTTGGTGGCCGCAATCCGCAAGACAAGCGCCCGAAACAAGCCCGACATAACCCGAGCCAATCATTGCGATCCGCATAATTTGCCGACTTTCAAATGGTGGATTTGACGAGCCTCACAAAGCCATCGGAATCTATCCCCCGCAAACTGCGGCCGTTTCTACTCGGCGCGAGCATCCCCGCCAACTAACTAATTAAATTACATATAACTCTGACATTTTTCGCTTATTTGCCTCGCTCTTTGAGCAGATTCGGAATCGGGGCTATGGCCGAAGCCGGCGAAAAGTTTGCTTTAGGAGATATCGAAAAACTATCTCGAATAAAATGGAATAAAACGGCGATGGTCGGAAAGTAAGAATCTGGCAGGCTTCCGATCCCAAAACGATCCCCTCGCGCCGCAAAAGGAAGGTAAATCTGATCGTATGAACAATCTTGCAATGCGAGATTGAAAATGATTGCTTTTTCACCCTCGACCCTGATTAATTCGCTATCGGTCGTGATTGGGGGGCAGTCATGAAGCGTGACTTCGAGTCTTTGTCGGTTGACGAGTTGTGGGCACTCTATGAGAAAGTTTCCGAGCATCTCGCCGTGAGGTTGATAGAAAAAATGGACGTGCTTGAGGCGCGCCTGAAACAACTCGCGCCGCGACTTAATGTCGATGATGGGAAATCGCGCCGACGGCCATATCCAAAAGTTCAGCCGAAATTCCAGAATCCGGATCAGCAGTCGCAAACGTTGACGGGATAAGTAACCACGCTGCCTGATTGCGCGGCTTCGATCCGGGAGGCGGTTCGAGGATTTTCGGGCCGCGCATACCCCGTAACCTCGATCTCGTCGCTTCGCGCGCCGCCGCTATCGTTCGGATTTCACTGGACGGCGATTGGTTTTGGCGTTCGCGTTGACATTGGCGCGCTTTAGGGCGGTGCGTTCAGCTTGACGAACTCGCGCTCGGAGCGCCAAAAGTTCCTGATAGAGTTCTAAAAGGTCTTGAAATTGATCGACGAACTCGTTCAGTTTCTTCGACACGTTTGCCGTGGCCTTCAACAATGACTATGCCTTCAAAAAGCTCAATCGGGCAACCGGTTCCTCAGCGCAACCCGATTGGATGGATTGCGATGATGCATCGCCTTCACGCGGACGCACAAATGAACTCGCGCGTTAGTCTGAATCGTAAGGAAAGAGGTTAAATCTGGAACCGGCGATGGGCAGGCTTTGCCTCCTTAAGGCCCGGCCGCCGATTGGCTGTGTCGAGAGAGAAGTGCAGTGCGTTCAGTCTACGGAACACCTGCGCGCTCTAGCTATTCCTTAATTCGACGGGTTTCGATGGCAGAGTTTTGTCAGGTAGTATGTATGACAGGCTGGCTGGTACTTTCGGCTTGATCCGCCAGTCCAGTGGTACAGAGCCAAAGCCTAAAGCGACCGATGCGGGGAACGTTGGTCGCTGCCCGCCTCATGTGAGGCTTAGCTTTCTTGAGAAGAACGCTTCCGCATAGCGTTCGGGAGCTCGGCACTCCATGCCTCGAAGCCGGGCCGTTAGAGCTCATCACTTCGACAAGTGTTTCGACAGAATCCGCCATGGGCTTTGCTTCTACCTCCGTCCCCGAATGCCTCTGCGGCCTCGCTTTGGAAATCGGGATGATGATGCCCGTAGTTCTCCTGAAGCTGCTCGACCGTTATACCAAGCCAGCCGGCCGCCTGCCATATGTCGGTGCCGGCCTGCATCGACCAGGTCGCGGCGGTGTGGCGCAGCGTGTGGCGCACCACTTCCTCGTCTAGGCCGGCATCCCATGGGATAAGCCTGATCGCGTCGGGAAGTGTGACCGCGGTTTCCGATGGATCGATCTGGCTTGCGCGCGCCGCGCTAGTCCTGAGCACGAGCGGTAAGCTTGCGATCAATGGCGTCAACAGAAGCATCCGCCTGATGCCGTCGGCCCCGGCATCGGCTGAACGCGCACTGGACACCGCGTCGAATAATCTGTCTGAGGGGCGCATACGGGCTCCTTTCAAGGCTTCGTTGTACTGAAGGGAATTATCCGTCGCGGCGCGTCACCGCTATGCACGTATGCACGACCGATTCCCGTATCGCACGCTTTTATCATTTGGAGTCGTATGGCGCGGCCAAACGAGGCCCATATCGGATGAGTAATCGATGATGTGAGGAATCTTTGTCATGAACGTCGTATCGCGCAGATGCCGACAGATCGTGCCTGCGTTGGTGCTGATCCTCGCCGCGCTTTCAACACCAGCTTCTGCCCAATTGGCGGAAAAGAAAGTGCTGACCCTTGCCGCGGCCCAAAAAATGGTTGCAGCTGCGCAGCTCGAAGCGGAGCGCAAACATCTGGCCGGCGTCATTGCGGTCGTCGACGATGGAGGGTGGCCTATCTTGGTGTTGCGAATGGATCATGCCGCCTTCGTCGCGAGCGTGGAACTGGCCCCGGGAAAAGCGCGCACCGCTGCTCTCTTCAAAAAGCCGAGCCAGGCGCTGGAAGACGCGATCAATCACGGCCGGACCGCGGCCGTCACCGCACGTGATTTCATTGAGATGCAGGGCGGTCTTCCGGTCGTCGTGGACGGCGAGGTGATCGGTGGGATCGGTGCGAGCTTCGATCCCCCGGAGCATGGTGTCGAGATCGCACGTGCAGGTCTCGCGGCGCTGACACCATAGATGAAGAGGCCATCGTTACTCGAAGCAATCACAAAAGCTTGCGACGACGTGGCCGATCAGGCGAATTCGAAATACGAGCGTTTCCGCGCGGCTTAGCTTTCCGGACAAGGCAAATTGAAGCCGCGGTTCAGCTCTTATGGGCCGCGTGAGAGAATGGAGAGTCAAATGTCGAGCGAATATGTTCAAAGCAACGTGCAAGCCGATGAGCTGGATCGTCACGCTTTCCTGAAAAGGGCTGGGGCAAGCGCCGGCGTGGCGCTTCTCGCCATATCGCTTCTGGTGGGAACCCAGTTCGCTTCTGCGGCCGAGCCTTCGTCGACCGCGTCGCAATCGGACGGACTGGCAGGCGTGGACCACAATTTCGTCGCCCAGGCCAATCTTGGGGCGCCCTTTCAGATCGATTCCGGCAGGATTGCCGAAGCGAAAGCCACCACTGCAGAAATTCGCGACTATGCGCATCTGATGGTCGTCACCCATATCCCGGTCGTCGATGCGCTGAACAAGATCCTACAGCAGAAGAACATCAAGGCGCCGCCAAACGCGCTTCTCAACGGCGCTTATCACGCCATGGTCGCCTCACTGAATGCCGAAGGCGGAGCGGCATTGGACCGTGACTACATCGAGGGGCAGGTGGAGTATCAGAAGGGCAACGCGGCGCTGTTCCGAAACGAGATCGAGAATGGCTACGACGCCGATCTGAAGCAATTCGCTCGTGCGACGTTGCCGAAGATCGAAGACCATCTGGAGCGCGCGCTGAAGCTCGAAAAGCACGAGAAGTCCGTCAGCAATGCGTCGCGGTGAAGGTGCGACGCGTACGGCTCTGATACTGTGCCTCCTGATCAGCTATTGTGCTTCGGCCGACGCCGCAACGACGCATCGTTTCAGCTCGGGCCGGGAGGCGTTGCGTCCGCATCGGCTACTTGGCCCGCGCGCTGGGGTGCGTTTCGCGGTCCCGGGCTGCACCGCCGGACAGACCCGGCATTGGCCGGATAACGAACGCGGCCATAGACCCCGACAGATAAAAGCTGGTGCGCCCTTCACCGGCAACCTGAGGGTGACCAGCTGCGCTGTCCGGGCCTGGTGCTGATGGAATTGTGAAAGAGGAGGCTGGGCCTGACACAATTTTTGCAGCGCTTATGCGAAGTATTTGTGGAGTGACGATCGAATCGCATCCGAGGCTCTTAGAGGCTCCAGACGCCGATTTAATGCACATCCTCCGGCATGGTCGCCTGCATCGACGGACGCTCCGCAAACCGCGCGTGCCAGGCCGAAAGCTTTGGTCGATGATCGCGCCAGGCGTCGTCGGCGAAGCGGAAGTCGAGATGCGCCAGTGCTACAGCTATCGCGATGTTGCCTATCGATAGCGGCTCGAGTTGCTCCGTCTCCTGTTCGAGTACGTCGAGCGTGGCCTTGGTCTTGGCGAGAAACGCTGCCGCAAACGCGCCCGACGCCTTTTCGGCGCGGGCCTTCTCGCCAAGCCTCGCAATGTTGTAATTCATGATCCCGTCGCCAAACGTATGCAGCCGCCTGACTTGCCAGCGTCGTGCGGCATCGCGCGCAAACAGCTCGCCCTTGCCATAGGTCTCGTCGAGATATTCGGCGATAACGGGCGAGTCGATCATGATCGAGCCGTCGTCGAGCAGCAGCGTCGGGATCTTGTTCAGTGGATTGAAATGCATGACCTCGGCGTTGGTCGCGCTGGCGGTGACATTGACGCGCTGCAGCTCGATCCGCTCCGCAATGCCGAGCTCATGGGCGACGACGACAACCTTGCGCACGAAGGGCGAGCGGGACGACCACAGCAGTTTCATGAACATTTCTCCATGCCGCCATTTGTTGCCGATTGCTGACCGGCCGTCCAGTGCACGGGGGAACGCAGGCAGCATCCGCACGTTAGCCCGTCATGACGCCGGCAGAGAACATCGCCAAGCCGATCGCCCGTGCGATCAGAATTTACCGCAGCGTGGCCAGGCATGACCTGGACATGCGGGCGCGGCGTGGCCTCGCGCGGCACATCAAGCGGCTTGCAGACGAGGGTGTGCGGGACGCCAATCGATTGACCGTGCATGGCCTCAGCTATTTGCGAAATCTCGATCGACGGGAACACTAACATTCCCTGAGGTCCCCTCGGGGAACAAGGGGGAGGCCTTGCTCGGCTCAAATGCTCTCGATCAACACCTTGAACATTTCGGCTTCCCGGACATCGAGGGCCTCGACGTCGCCGTCGGCCATGGCATCGCACAGCGCCTCGGCGGTGAGCAACGTTGCCAGGATTTCGGCTCTCACCTGCTTTCCCGCTTTGTGCTTCTGCCCGAGCGCCACCTCGATCTGGCGGCGGCGCTGTTCGAGCCGCGCCGCGTGAACGATGGCGTCGGTGGCGTAGAGGGCGCGCAGGCTGGCGCGAAAAATCTTCCATTTGCGATGATGCTCCAGGACCACCCGCGCCAGGCGCAGTCGTTTTGTCGGCTCGTCCGATTTCAAGACCGCGGTGACGGCTTCGATCTCGGCATCGACCCACTCCCGATACACCTCCAGGAAGATCGCCCGCTTGTCCTCGAAGTGGGTGTAGAAGGTGCCCGGCGTATAGCCGGCGGCGACCGCGATGCGGTTGGTGTCGGTGCCGTAATAGCCGACCGAATTGAAGAGTTTTGCCGCGGCATCGACCAGAGCGCGGCGGCTCGCTTCGGGATCGCGCGATCGCTTGTGCGGGCGGGGGCCTGCGCGATCGGAACGCTTCTCGGAAATTGGCATCGGTTTTCAACCCGTCAAGAATGCCCGGCCATGCGCCGCTCCGCGGCCGGGGCTCTTTGCGAAGCGTACTCTACATTGATTCCAGCAAGGCCAAGCCAGACCTGCCGCCTTTCATAATGATATTAATATAAATATTGACAATGGGTCTGGCGCGGCATCATGATGCCGACGTTGCCGCTAGTCTCCGGCCGAGGCGGCAACGGATGATCGATGGGCGGCTTTGCGAGAGGCGCCCGAGAGGTGCCGCGCGTATCGCAAGAGGGAGGTCTGTCATGACGAGGCAAGGCTTGTTCATGTCGCCGGCTCATGAGGGCTCGACGCCAGCCGATGTCAATGAAGGGGCCGAAGCGGCTCAGCCGGCCGGCGCGCTCCGTCGCTATGAGACCGGCGTTCCCGCAGGCTCGCTCGAAGTTTTGGTCGACGGCGTTCGCCTCGCCGTGGCACGCGAAGGGAGGGGGCCACAAGTGATCTGCCTGCATGCTATCGGTCATGGCGGCGGCGATTACGAAGCTTTCGTCGCCGCCATGCGCGATCGCTTCGAGATCGTTCGGATCGACTGGCCGGCGCAGGGACGTTCAGGCCCCGACAGCAAGGCCGCGACGCCGGCGCGTTATGCCGAGCTGCTCCATGGAGTCGTCGAGCAACTCAGCCTGGATACGCCGATCATCATCGGCTGCTCGATCGGTGGCGCGAGCGCGATCAAATATGCGAGCGAACATCCGGTGCGAGCGCTGGTGCTCGCCAATGCCGGCGGGCTCGTAGAGGTCACGAGGAGCATTCAGCGCGCCTGCCTGTTTTTCGCAAGCATCTTTGCCGCCGGCGCGCGGCGAGCGTGGTGGTACAAGGCCTTCTTCGCGGCCTATTACAGATTGGTGCTGCCGACACCTGCGGCTGCCGCGCAGCGCCGCAGGATCGTGGCCTCGGCCTGTGAAATTGCACCGGTGCTTGCCGATGCATGGCGGCATTTTGCCGTTGCTGATGATGCCGACCAGCGGCAACGACTGCTTGCGCTCGATATTCCCGTCCTTGTCGCCTGGGCGATGAACGACAGGATCAATCGGTTCAAGCTGGTGGCTCCGGCCATCGCAGGGATCAAGCACGGACGGCTCGCAAAATTCATCGCGGGGCACGCGGCGTTCCTGGAACGCCCGGAAGAATTCGTGCGCGAGTTCTCCGCGTTCGTGGCCGAGAACGAACTGGCGAACGGGTAGGCGCTTTCGCTAGCCCTTCATCCCCGTGATCGACGCACTTACCGCGCGCGGATCGCGCATCGGCCAGCGGCCGCTGTCGACCTGGGCGAGGAAGTCGCCGACGATGCGGTTGTATTCCTCGGGCTCCTCGATGTTGATGGCGTGGCCCGAGTTCGGCATCACCGCGAGCGCGGCGGAGGGAATGTTCTGCTTCATCAGGATGCCGGGCATGAGGCAGGGCCAATCCTCGTCGCCGGTGATGATCAGCGTCGGCGCGGTGATACGCTTCATTTCCTCGACCAGGGTGTAGAGCGAAGGCCGCTCCTTCTGCACACCCTGCTGGGTGTTGGCTGAGCCCATGGCCGAATGCTCGGCCAGCATGACCTTGAATTCGGCGTGGCCGCGCCGGTCCTTGTTTTCGTATTGCACGCGGGTCGGGCCATAGGCGTAGCGTTCCGCGAACGCCGTCATGCCGTCTTTGCGGATCGCGGCGGCGATGATGTCGGCCTCGGCGCGGAACACCTCGCGCTTGTCGAGCTCGGCACCATAGCCGCAGCCGCCGATGCAGAGCGACAGCGCGCGCGTCGGATGACGCATGCCGAAATGCAACGTCGCGAAACCGCCCATCGATAGCCCGATGATGTGCGCCTTGGGCGCGCCGATGTGATCGAGCACCGCGAGGATGTCGTCGGCAGCGCGCGCCTGCGAATAGGAGGAGACCTGCTCCGGCACGTCGGATGGCGGAAAGCCGCGGGCGTTATAGGCGATGGTGCGATAGCGCTTGCCGAAATGCCGCATCTGCATCTCATAGCTGCGCAGATCGCCGGCAAATTCATGCACCAGGATCACGGGCAGGCCCGATCCGGTCTCCTCGAAATAGAGTTTTACGCCGTCGTCAGTCGTTGCATGGGGCATGTTGATCTTTGCTTTCTTGTTTTCTGCCTTCTTGTTAGTAAGCGGACGAAACCGCCGGCGGTTTGGCGCGCGGCAGATAGGTGCCGTGGCCTTTGGCGCCCTTGAGCACACCGTCATCGACCACCACGCGGCCGCGAACCATGGTCAGAACCGGCCAGCCCGTGACTTCCAGCCCTTCGTAGGGCGTATAGTCGGCGCCATCATGGATCAGCTCGTGGCGAATGGTGACCTTGCGTGTGGGGTCCCACAGCGCGATGTCGGCGTCGGAGCCGACCGCGATCGTGCCCTTGCGCGGATAGAGGCCGTAGATCTTGGCGTGATTGGTGGCGCTGAAGGCAACAAAAGTGTTGAGGTCGATGCGGCCCTTCACCACGCCTTCCGAGAACAGGATCGGCAGCCGCGTGGCGACGCCGGGGATGCCGTTCGGCACCCAGCGGAAGCTGGTGCGGCCTCGGGCCACGAGCTTGCCCTGCGGGTCGTCGTAGCGGAACGGGCAGTGGTCGGAGGAGAACACCGAAAAGACCTTTTGCTGTAACCCCTCCCAGCACGCCTTCTGGCTCGCCAGGTCGCGCGGCGGCGGCGAGCAGACATATTTGGCGCCTTCCATGTTGAGCTGGTCGAGATCCTTCTCGGTGAGGACAAGATATTGCGGGCAGGTTTCGCCCATCACGCGCAAGCCCCGCTGCTGGGCGCGGCGGATTTCATCCATAGCCTCGCGATTGGAGACATGCACGATCATGATCGGCACGTCGATCAGCTCGGACAATGAAATCGCGCGGTGTGTGGCCTCGCGCTCGACCGGAATAGGGCGCGAGATCGCGTGAAAGCGCGGCGCGGTGTTGCCGGCTCGCTCGAGCCGATCGGTAAGGAAGCGAATGGCGTCGTAATTCTCCGCATGCACCATCAGCATGGCGCCGGTCTCTCGCGCGACCGCCATGGTTTCCAACAGCTCACGGTCGGAGAGCGCGAGGCCCTCATAGGTCATGAAGACCTTCAGCGAGGTGTAACCGTCCTCCACCAGCGCCGGCAGCTCCTGGCCCAGCACATGCTCGGTCGGATCGGTGACGATGAGATGGAAGGCAACGTCGACATGGCATTCGCCGTCGGCGAGTGCGTGATAGCGCTTCAACGCTTCGCGCAGCGTCTGGCCTTTCTCCTGCAAGCAGAACGGCAGCACCGTGGTGTTGCCGCCGAACGCCGCCGAGCGCGTGCCGGTGGCGAAACCGTCGGCCATCACGATGCCATCGCCCGAGGGCTGGGCAAAATGCACGTGGCTGTCGATCCCGCCCGGCAGCACCAGGCGATCGGTAGCGTCGATGATGGTGTCCGCGGAGCCGAGATCGTGTCCGAGGGCTGCGATCTTGCCGTCGCGGATGGCGACGTCGGCCTGGAAGGTGTCGGCAGCCGTCGCAACGGTGCCGCCGCGAATGATGGTGTCGAACGGCATCAGCTGGCACCTCCCTCATCAGGTCGCCGGTGCTCGATGACAGCGGCGAGCGCCTCCGACAGTCCGGTCGTGGCTTTGGGATCAGGACGGCGGAACGTGCCGGAAATCGCCTTGCGCGGCTTGAGCACGGCGAGCGTCTCGGCCTGCCGTACCGCGGCCGCAACGGGATCGATCACCGGCACCGGAATGCGATCACCGACCTTGGCGGCAAGACCGGCGAGCGGCGCGCCGGAGAGAATGACGACATCGGCGCCGTCCTCTTCGACCGCGCGGTTGGCGAGCGCAACCAGCATCTCCTCCTTCTCGGCCTGCACATCGGAGATCGAGCGAAAGCCGCCGTCGAGGGTGCGGATGCCGGCACAGCGCCTGTCAAGACCGTGCATGGCGACGCATTCGGCGTACCAGGGCGCCAGGGCGGTGGCGAAAGTCACGATGGAAAATTTCTGGCCGACCATGCAGGCGGTCAGCATCGCGGCTTCCGCAAGGCCCACGACCGGAAACGCGAACAGCTCGCGCGCGCCGAACAGGCCGGGATCGCCGAAGGCCGCAATGATTGCCGCATCGAAGGAAGAGCCCGCCTCGGCCAGCATCTCCAGCGCGATCGCACCGCCGATCTGCGCCTCCGCGCGCGTGGCGATATAGGGCACGCCGCGTCTTGCGGTCATCGCCACCAGCTCGGTGCCGGGAGAAGCGGCGTGCGCGCCCGCTTCATGCAGCAGGTCAGTGACCTCGGAGGTCGTGTTGGGATTGAGCAGGAGGACATTCACGGCTCGGCCTTCCGTTTCAACTTTGAAGGCACCTTGTTCGAAGATACCTGGGCCTTTTCGGCATCATTCATTTCGTTCAGCGTTGCCGCCACGATCTCGCCGGTGCGCAGCACATGGTGGCCGAGCAGCCGCCCGGCGCGCTCGCCGTCCTTCTTCCTGAGTGCGGTGAGGATGTCGTGATGCTCGCGCACCGATTCATCCCAGCGTCCCTGTACCGACAGCGCGAAGAAGCGCGCGCGTTCCGCCCGCGGCAGCAGCACGTCGTGGGTGGATTTCAGCACGGCGTTGCGGGCG
>Ga0210387_10001233_pt1 | contig 19157 bp, 17 predicted proteins | sample IncBWC7OmetaG_FD_160108 | JGI IMG/M metagenome (GOLD analysis project Ga0210387, IMG submission 160108) | Forest soil microbial communities from Barre Woods Harvard Forest LTER site, Petersham, Massachusetts, United States - Inc-BW-C-7-O ...
CACTCGAAATGCTTTTTTTCTTGGCTGAGTTAGATTAGCTACTTCTCAGCGAACCAAGTATTTAAAGGCATTTCGAGCTTTTTGTTTCCCTCGCGCATCTAAATCACGCTTCCTTAAGGTCTAGTGGCTGCCAAGAGGCAGGCAGCAAAGGAACTCTGCGGAGAGAGTATGCAGAAGATCCTTGACAGACTCGTCCGTCTCCAACCGCCGAGTCTCCTTCGTACAGTGGTTCGAAAGCCAGCTCAATAAGGCTGCTCGGGAAAGAAGGGCCAAAATCGGCGGCGAACGGTTTGCTGCGGTCGCCTCTGCCGTTGGGACTCTGATTTTAATAATTGTCGTGGGAGGACTCTTCTCCTTGTACATCCACTCTTTCTGGAAGTGGTCAACTCTGATGAATGGCGACTCAGGTGGAAAGGCCGATGATATGCTAAATGTCGTCTTGGCGCGGATCCATATTACAGTCGTTCTAATCGGTTACACAATTGGTGGCTTGGCCTTCCTTACCGTCGCAGTCCGTCTTTTTAGAGACGACGAGTTGTTTTCGGGAGTCGTATTTTTGATTGTTGGAATAGGACTTGCCAGTGTCGGAATTTGTTTGACGGTTAAGTGGGGATATAATGCCCTGATCAATCAGCCACTAGTGCCACCGAAGGACCATTTTGTAAGGAATGCTATTTTGGATTTTAATGGGGGATGGTTGGTGCTCTCCGGAGTCCTTATTTGGGTTTTGGGGGCTACGCTCGTCAGCTTGAACGATTTGCGCTACTGGCGTCCGGGCGATTGAGATGGTGCGCGACCATCGATCTGCCTTCCCTCCTCGTCAGCTTCCAGATTTGTCTTGCTCGAGAAATTTTTCGAACGGTTGGTTCCCGAAAGCGAAGGATACTTTTCTTACACGACGGAGGGTCCGGACGATACGCCCAGTCATATTCGAATGGCACTCAGGCGAACCTATGTAGTCGATCCCGGTCGCGGCTGACCAACTGTGGCTCGGCACATGGCAAGGCCTTTTTTTGTACGAACACCGTGCGCTGTGGGAGCGGAATTCGTTCCGACTCGGCCGAATTCCATTCGACGTCGTTCAGGGTCAAACAACGGACAGATCGCGAAGTTTGCCGACGAGCATCCGAAGGCGCCGATTATGCTGCATTTTGGAAAACTGGACCAACATATTCCCAAAACAGAGCATCGACTCGGTGCAGGCGGCGAATCCCGAGGTGCCGGTCTTCTGGTACGATGCTGATCGCGGGTTCAATTGCAACGATCGGGCGAGCTACAACGCAGAAGCGACAAAGTTGGCGAAGGAGCGCTCACTGGAATTTCTGGAGAAGCATCTGTGGTTGATTTTTCCTAGGACCTTCCTTTGGCATCCTGCGAAAGCGGATCTCGTCAAAAGTGACGATAATGCGAAATATTCTCGATTTTCCGCCTTGACGGCCCGCCCCCCAATTCTGACGCGGCGGCCCATCGTTCCAGATAGACGACACATTCCCCGTCCCCATCATTGAAAGTCCGGTCGGAGTCCAAGTCCATGCTGGAGAGAAGAACCAGGAAGGGTGATGCTTTGCGGTCAAGGTATCCCGTGAGCACGGTTTTCACGCGGTCGATCCGGTCGCCAAAACCAAAAATCTCGGGGAGCGTCCTACTTCACCGACGCCGGTTGAAGTTGAAGAGCGAGTACCTCGATGATCTATATCCCAACTTTGCTATCGGGATTCCCGAACAGACGTTTTCGCCCGTCACTCGCCCGAGTTTCCAGCGGCCAGCTTAGTGGAAGATTGAGTTACAAAATGAGTTACTAAATTCGAGTCAACCCTAACGTGCTTGTACACAAATACTTACAACACACATATTGCGCCCTTTCACGGCGGTAGCACAACGGAAAAAGGCCGCAGGAGCAAGAGCGCTGGACGCGGTCGAGGATTTAAATGGAGGACACCGACGCGAAGCGTTGGGCGTAGGCCGTTTAAGCCGCGGACGGCACTCTTGCCCGAAGGACGTCCGTGGGTTCGAGGTGAATCTGGCATGAGCCAGACAAGATAAAGGAGTGATTTTAAGCGAACCTGAACCGGTGGAAGCAAGTGATCTTGCGACGCGAATCGCGCCAGTGGGGCAAGAGAACGCTCTGCGTTTGCTCGGCAAGTGTCACGCTGCGCTATTGCTCTAGTTTCGATCTTTCGATATCAGGCTAATAATATCAGCCAACGCGAACTAACATAAAATGGCCGTTGACAAGAAGAGTCAGCTTCCGGTCCCCCAACTCTTCCCTACCCCCAATTGCTTCTGTTCGGACTGACCACCGCCTTTCTGTTCGCCATGGCTCAGATTTACGGGGTGGGTGGGACGGCGGCGGTGTTTTCTTGAGGTTTAAAAGAACTTGGTTGACGCGGGGTCACCGGTTTCTGGCATAACCCAGGGCTACCGATGACAAAACCGAACTTCAAAGCGCACTTGCCGAAGCCACCCAGACCGACAAACGAACCGCGGGAGTATTCCTGGATACTCTTAGTACGCTCGCCTACAAAGAGATAAAAAAGAACGGCGAATTTGTCTTGCCCGGTTTTGGCAAACTCGTAAAGCAGAAGAGGAAGGCGCGCACGGGTTTCAATCCAAAGACGCAACAGAAGATCAAGATCCCAGCCAAGACGGTCGTCAAATTTCGGGTTGCCAAGGCCGCAAAGGACGGGGTTTTGGGGTAAGGTAGTCAAGGAACTTTAGTCATGTATGGGCCGCCGACTGGCCACGGATAGTGCTCTGGTTAGATCACTCGCCCAATGCTCGCGCTACTCGGTCCCTGTTCTTGTTCCTCCTCCCTGGTTCCCAGTCCGGTATGGTTGGATCCAAATGATTTTGCGCAAAGATGATCGTGGGCCGTGCGCTTGCGATTTCAAGTGACCTTTTCTCCAATGTGGACGTTGTTGATTTTCCGGATCTCCATTTTTAGTTTCTGCCCGAAACACGCGTCCCAAATAGTTCGGAGACCAGTATTCTGTGGGTCGATCAGTCTGGCTCTTTGGTTTGACGGTTTTCAGCCGTACACCAGGTTCTAGCAACTTTTCTCCGGAAGCCATTATCAGAACCAAAGTTATCCCTAGCAGCCATAACCGATCCATAAAATCGGCATCGGTGGTCGTGATCGTATGTTCGGGATTCGACAGATGACTCCCAGGAATCTCGAATGGCACCTCGCTCGCTCGTTCGAACGCGCTCTTCATTGTTTCGCCGCCAACCACGCTAATAGTTTTGCGGTAGCAACGAAATTCGTCGGGTAGATAAGTGCTAACGACTATAGCGTTCTCCGGGGTGGTTGTTGTAATGGAGATATCCTTGAGCGGAAGCGAAAAGATCTGTCCCTTTTGAACCCGTGAGACAGCGATGTAAGGGCATTCGCCTTCCGTAGGATGACGAATCGTGGCTTTCGGCAACATAAAAACTGATGCGGGGAAAGGAAATGGAAGCGCATCCATAAATATGTCAGTCGGTAAATCCGTTCGGGCGGCGACAGCCAGCAGCTCCTTGGAGACGTAAATGTGGGTACATCAAATTGCAATAGATGGCCGGTTTGGCCTTCTACCACTCCGAACGTCGGATCAAGTTTCATCCCTGCATCCTTCATCAGTTGATTGGAGATAACCGCTTGGATTGTGGCCAGGGCCAAAACCTTTTGCGGCCAGTAGTCAGATGGTGCGTTAATACGCCTTGGCATCAACGCTTGGAGCCAGTCGGGTCGCTCTTTTCAACGAAGTCTCGAAGCTCAGGATACGTTTTTGGAGATTGTGCGGCGAATTTAGCGAGGACACGTCGACCCGGATGCATAAGCAATTATCGAGAAATCGATGAATTATAGCGGGTGCTTTTTTGGGCGCAAGCTCGACAAAGGCCCATAGCCGGTCCAAAAGGGGTGCATTGGTTTGGGATGAAGATGATGCCCAACAGCGCAGACACTGCATTCATGCAAACATCCCCAGTGCGGCTCGTGAGAACGATAAATTCGTGATGCGGCGAACAAAGAAATACTCGACGAACAACCCGACAAGGATGGCCCACCACGTTAGTAAACGGTTCTCCAATAGAAGAGCCGACCACACCATATCAGCAGGGGATAAGCGCATGCCAGTTGATATCTTGCTTATATATTACGGCGCAAGTTTGTCCAGTCCGCTGCCTTGGAACGAGGAAAGGGACGTTTCAGAACACAGTCCATGTAGCTGGAGTCGAATAAGGGATTTTGCCCTTTGCAGAATTCTCCCATTTAAGATTTGTAGGCTGGGTAAACAAACGTCGATTCGTCAACGCGCTTCAGACGCAGATAAGGCGTTTCTTCTTCGAGAAAGTGATCGGGGTCCGGTACAACCAAGCAGTTGGCGAGACATGGCACGCGAACCCGAATCGCCTTAACCAGTGATAATCAGACAGCGTCGACTCCCCAGCCGTTCAAATCAGTTCTATGGATGACTGATCATCTGAGTAGAGCTCGTCGTGCGCTTTTGACGATGAACGGACGCGTGTGTCCAAGGGTGACAGCACGGGTGCCGCACGTGGGAGGAGCGATTCTTCCCCTCGACTGTTTGGTTCGGCCGGCATGCCAGGGATACGCCTTGGTGTTGATAAATTTAGTTGCAAACTGAGTTACACAATCTGCCTCATTCCTAATGCACTTATACACAGCCACTTAGAGCACAGATATTGCGCCCTTTCACGGCGGTAACACGGGTTCGAATCCCGTTAGGGTCGCTGGAGCCGTGATCCGTCGGGAACCAGCTTCACCAAAGGATCCAGGGCATGTCACAGTCGGTCTTCATCAAATAATGGCGACAGGGGTGTTGATTGATTTTGCCATTTTTTGTGGTGTGATGCCTGGCCGAGCCAGCGCAGCGTAGCACTATTCTGGCTGCAGCTTGAGTGCAACGTTCGTGACATGCTCTGGTGGCGCTGAACAATGCTGAAGTCTCGTGGTGGCTTCTTCGGGCGACGCCGGCGAAGCGAAGCGAAGTGTAGGCGGCGGAAAGGCGGAGCTGTGAACGGAAATGAATTGGAGCCGTCGACCCCTGGGAACGGGAGCGTAAAGAACGCTCCCGTCCGAGGGGGTAGCGAAGCGCCCCGGCTTTGCGGAACGCGTTAGCTCCCCCCACGAGGCAAGATAGGAAGGCGTTACGGAAGCCTTGGGTTCCATCTTAGGAAGGTGGGCTCTAGACGCCTTGGGCTGGACCCGAGGAAACACCCGCTCGGCTTTGCGGGATGGGGTTTCTTATTGATCAAAGCAATTTACGATGAATGAGCTATAGAAAAGGAGGATTTTGGCTTGTGCCCGCCGAAACTAAAAGCATTAGATTCAGCATTGGGACCGAAGCGCCGCAAAGGCGTTCCGGCAGAAACCACAGACAGCCAGGTCATTTACAATGTCCGGCTCTTATTTTATGGAATCTTTCACATTACACAGTCACGCCCCACGCAATCTTGGATCCTCACTTTTGGCTTTTCGTGACAATACCCGCGTGGAATGATTCGGCGCGTTAAAACAGGGAAGGACTTACTGGCATGGAGGACTCGGATGACGATTTTCGCGCGGCAATTGGCGAAGTTAATCGGAGTTGCTGAGCGGAGCATTCATCGAGCCGAGCAGACCGGGAATTTAGGAGTCAAGATTTCCCTGGCAATGGAGTTGTTGTTGACCCGCTTACAACACGGTGAAATTGACCTTCCATCGAGTCTGGAGGCTGCTCCGCGTATGGGTCGGCCGCCTAAGGTGAAACGGAGCCTAGTAGTGGAGGAACCTGGGGCAGAGTATGTCATCGAGTGGCATGGGAAGATGAGCACAGGCGCGGATATACGCCGTTGGCGACGGTCAGTGGGGCTATGGCAAAAGGATTTAGCGGTGCTTCTCGGTGTGCATGCACAAACGCTCAATCGAGCTGAGGGAAGTGAGTCTCCGAGCCCTGGCTTGATCTATGGGGTCGAACTCTTGCGGAAACAAATACTTCAAAAGGAATTTGATCTGGACGAATTCCGGAAAAGGCGTGACCGCACGTTGCCTCGGAAGAAAGAAAAATAAGCAAAATTTTAGATATCCGATAAGCTTTCCTTGCTAGCGTCGGAGACCTGTGCCAAAAAAAATCATGAAGAGCGAACCCGTGTGCTGGTCTTGATCGAAGCCACTGAAGATGGCACCAAAGAATTGTTAGCGGGGTCGACGGCTATAGCGAAAACACCCAATCCTGGCGTGAACTGCTTGAGCAGCTCAAACGCCTGGGCCTATTGGCCGTGCCCAAACTGGCCGTCGGTGATGGATCGCTTTGCAGGAGAAAATATGGCCCAGTCTAGCAGCGTTGCAGGGTTCACAAGACCGCCAATATCCTGGATAAAATGCCCAAGAGTGCTCCTGGCAAAGAGAAGCAACTGATCCATGAAATGATCGGCCCGCCTCCGGAGATCGAGGAGCGGGCCGCGCGAGGCGATGTCATCCCGGAACGCGATTTATCAATGCTTCGCTTTCGCTAATCCTCCAGAAGATTGAACCAATTCTTTCCGACCCCGGGCTCCAGTGTCTGCACATAAAACCGCTTCACGGTCCCTTCCGCGTCACCCATCGCCCTTGCCACATCTCCGGAACTTCGAAATGTTTGTGCGTAGGTGGCATAGCTGTTCCGCAAACAGTTTTCAGGCCACCGGATTCTCATCTCCTTGCAGAGCTCGCGACGGAGGCTCTGGAACGCACGCCTGGCAATCTGAATCACTGGGCCGTCACCAGTAAGGGACCGCAACAGCTTGACGGAAGCCGGTTCCAGCGGAACATACCTCAGCCTGTCACGCGCCCTTGTTTGCTTAGCCACTTCGTCGCGGACGACCAGTAGTTTCTTGTTCCACAAAAAATCCCGCCACTCAATGACCGGATAATCTGCGCGTTCTCTCACCATCTCGCAGGTTCGTAACCCTTGGAGGCCTCCCAAAACGAAATACGGCAGCAGTCGTTTATATTTGCCGCTCGCCTCTACACCTTCCCTGGGTCCTTCTAGGCCTCGTGTCACTCGCAAGAAGTGTTGGAACAATTCTACGCTCAGCACTTCGTTGTTGACTCCCCAGTCGTCGAGCGGCTTCAGTCGGGCCATGGGATCATGTTCGACATGCGCAAGATCGAAAGCCCAGCGCCACAGCTTCCTCAAGGTCTTATAATGCGATCGCCGATTCGTGCCGGGCGGAATCGCTTCAAGATACCCAAGGATATCCGAGCGCTTCACGGCTGCGGCTCTTGCTTGCCCCACCTCTCTGGAAAACGCATTCAGTCGCCAGCGATCATCTCCAAGCGTCTGGACGGAGCGGCGCTCGGCTTTTTGTCGAGCGAAAAACTTCTCGCAGAGCCGCTGCACCGTGAGGTTTGCACCATTGCTCGGTCCTTCGCTTTCAAAGCGCCTCCACGCTTCCAAGAGGAGTCTAGGTTCATACTTCTGAGACTGCCGGATCACGCCCAGGACATGCTTTTCCTCGACCGCTAGGTCCGCAAATTCAATAGAACCGTTTCGCTTCGTCTCAAATATGAACTTCTGCGCCTGCTCTTTCGTTTCAAAAAATCGTCGGTAGCGTTTCCCGCTTTCCGCCAATCTCACAGGTATCCACACTCGATAGCATTTTCTTGGCTCATACCAATGTGCTTCCACAAGCAACAGTATGTTGCTCTCTGTTGCTCTTTTTCAAGGTTTTCGTGGCCTTTTCGTCTCTTTTTGGCCTCTACGATGGACAGGTTTTTTGGCTTGTTTTGGCCCTAGTCTCTCGGACTCTCGACTACGATCTAAACCGCTCCGGAAGCTGTTTTCCGAGGGGAAGTGTGCCGCACTCGACACACGAAAAGCGACTGGCAGCGCGTACGGGACTCGAACCCGTGCACCGGCCTTGAGAGGGCCGTGTCCTAACCGACTAGACGAACGCGCCAGTGGAGTCCGAATGTACCGTGTCGACGAATAAACTCAAGCGTCGGCGCTGCCGTGTCTCGCAGGAAGGCCGCGGAACACATTTCGGCCACAGATCAATGACTTTCAGCCAATCAAAGACAACAAAACAAAGTCAAAAGCACCACTTCCCGACTCCGGCGGATCCGCCGTAAATTATATATGGTAATTATTCTCGTAATTGTTATTATGGTGATATTATTGGATTCGGAGAAACTTTGCCGCGCTCCAGCACCACCGTTCTGCATCTGCACCCAAATATTATGAAGAAAATCGCCCTTCCCGTTGCTGCCCTCGCTTTCTCCCTCTGGCTCACTGTCTTTGCCGCGGCGGAAACGCTGAACATCCCCGAGGACGACCCAGCGATTTCGCTGGATGTCCCCCACTCCTGGAAACCCGAGGTAACCGATAAGGGCATCGCTTGCGAGTCGCCAGACCAGGTGGCGACGGTCTATTTTGAGGTAACGTCGCAGAAGGGCCTGGACGCGCTTATCGACGAGAATGTTGAATGGCTCATGAAGGACCAATCGGTTCGAGTCGATAAAGGTTCCGAGCAAAAGCAGGGCTTCGAGGCTGCCGGCCTCAAATGGGAACGCATCTCGTGGAACGGCGAGAGCAAAGACTGGGGACCGGCCACCATCGGCTTTGCATTCACCGACGCCGGAAACGGTAAAGTGCTCGCGGTGACCTATTGGATCACCAAGAAGGATCAGGAAAAGCATTTCCCAACCCTCACAAAAATTATCGAGAGCGTGAAGGTGATCGGGAGCTAGTCGGAGGCTAGTGCGACGCTTCGAAGCGCGGAATGTCTCGCTCCGGGACTGTGGGCCGTTGAGAGACTTGCGATACACGCGCGACGTTCGCGATCTCGAAGCCGTCAATCATTGGCTTAAGTCGCGGTTCCAATAACCGCATTTGGTCGCACATTGTAATATAGTACACTCGCAAATATTCGCGTTTCATCTCGTCGGTGCGTTCCAGCCGGGCCCGCCGCAAAAAATAAATCGCGTAGGGGTTACGCGCGGCAATTGTCCGAAGCTGACGAAAGCGGAACTTATCCTTCTCCAACTGCTCAGCGGAACTCGGATTCGGGACTGAACCCGGAATGCTCGGCTTGGTTCCTTGCGGCATCAGGTCACGGGGACGCGGCGTTTCGGCGGGTTGTGTCGGGAGCGCATTGGATTCCGGTAAAAGCTGAGGTTGCTCCTGCGGCGCCGGAGTCGGCGAAACAGTGGGCGTCGGCGAGGCGGTTTGAGCCTGCCCGCTCTGCCTCGCGGGTGTTGCGGTAGACTGTGGCGCTACGGCAGTTGGGGTCGCTTCAATCTCCTGAGCCGAAGCACCTGTAATAGTGAGCAGCAGGACCAGCGACGATAGCAGGAACCTCATGGAAAACTACCATAGTCTGAAACTCAACTCAGCTTCAATCCCTGAATGGCTCGCGCACCCAGAAGCGTTAACTCGCGGTGTACCCGCCGTCCACGGGAATTGTTACGCCGTTGATCAGCTTTGAGGCCGGCGAGGCAAGGAAAATGGCGACACCCGCCAACTCTTCGGGCTCCGCCCATTGGCCGCCGGGAATCCGAGCGACGACTTTTTTGTTGAATTCCGGGTTTTCGCGGCCGATCCGGCTGATTTCCGTCTTGATCCAGCCCGGGGCGATCGCATTAACGCGAATGCCGTCTTCCGCGAATGAGATGGCCAATGATTTTGTCAGCGATACTACCCCGGCTTTCGCTGCGCTGTACGCTGGTGCGTGCGGGGCGCCGAAATACGAGTACATCGAGCCAATGTTGATGAGGCAGCCGTTGCTAGCTTTCAGATGAGGACGGAACGCGTTAGCGAGCCGCAGATTGCCTGTCAAATGAATGTCCAGAATATCCTTGAACACTTCCGGCTTATACTCTTCCCAGCGAGCGAGACGCCCCGCGCAATGAATCACCACGTCGAGCTTTTCAACTCGCGCAGCAAGTGCTTCAATCGCCCCGTCGTCGCGCACATCCAGCTGTTCGTATCGAATACGCGGATCGGTCCCATCCTTCGGGGCTGCGAGGTCGGCTACGATAACGTCTGCTCCATGATCAAGAAAGGCCTTTGCGAAGGCGCCTCCGATCCCGCCGGTACCGCCCGTAATCAAAACATGTTTTCCTGCTACGCTGAAATCAGGTGTTTTCGCCATATCGTTACCTATCAAAAATCGCCAGAAATGCACTAAATCGAGAAATGAACGATCGTCGGCGTCGCAAATGCAGTATTTTTCTCCTTTGTTGTCGTCACTTACGGTATTGCTCGTCGCTGACCTTCTCCATCCAATCGACGACCTTCCCATCGAGCTGTTCCTGAATGGCGATATGCGTCATGGCCGTTGTCGGCGCAGCGCCATGCCAGTGCTTTTCCGACGGCGGGAACCACACCACATCGCCAGGCCGAATTTCCTCGATTGGACCGCCCTCACGCTGCGCCCAGCCGCAGCCGGCCGTGACAAGCAGGGTCTGGCCGAGCGGATGGGTGTGCCACGCGGTGCGAGCACCCGGCTCGAACGTCACGCTCGCGGCGAACGCGCGAGCCGGAGCGTTTGCCTGGAACAGTGGATCGATGCGCACCGTGCCGGTGAACCAGTCGGCGGGGCCTTTGCCGGATGGTTGTGAACCATTTCTTTTGATTTCCATAATTGAGGTAACGTTTTCAGTCGCTTTGCACAGCGGTAAGAGGCTCAACGGCATGGGCGCGGCGGATCGTTGGTGCGCCCACTTCACAAAGACCGAAATGGTTCACCTTGCCTTGCCGAATTAAATCCTTCATGGTCCCCGCGACGTCCTCGATTGGCACGTCGGGGTCAAAGCGGTGTTGGTAAAAGAGGTCGATGCTTTCGGATTTGAGCCGTTTGAGAGATTCTTCGGCAACTTGGCGGATCCGCTCCGGTCGGCTGTTCAGACCCGTCGGCTTTCCGTTCTCAAAGTTGGACCCGAACTTCGTGGCAATGACCACTTCCTTGCGGAAAGGAAAAAGCGCTTCGCCCACAAGTTCTTCGTTGATGAACGGGCCGTAGACTTCTGCGGTATCGAAGAAGGTAACGCCAAGTTCCACCGCTTTGCGGATCAGCGCTATCATTGCTTCCTGTCGGGGGCGGGGCCGCGATGGTAACTCAGGCCCATACAGCCGAGCCCGATCGCCGAAACTTCCAAGTTGCTCTTTCCAAGTTTGCGCTTTTGCATTTTTTGAATTCAAGAAAAGACACAGTTTCCGGAATGGGCGCTACCAAAGCGGTAATTGGAAATTGCACCCCCCTGACGCACTCGCTTTTTGTCTCCGATATTCCGCGTAGGTAGCTTCGGCGCGTTTCTCTAGCGAAACCGACTTCTGTTCCTTTGCGATTCTGATGGCTTCGCAAAACGAAGCCTCAATCTGGGTCTCCTCAGCACCCAAAGTGGCGAGAAACACACCGCGGAGCCGGTGCAGTCCGGCGCCGTAATAACCGTGCTCAAATCTTTCAGCAATTGCCACCGCCTCGTTGATTGCCTCAAGAGCTTCAGAGGTACGATCCGCTAGATGTAAAGCTTCAGCCTTTCGTGCGAGAAGAGTCGTCAGCACTAGCACCGCACCGGTTGCCCGAAGATCTCTTATTCCCTGTTCGATGCAGGGAATACCTTCCGCTGCGTTACCTGACGCGCTGCGCGCCCAACCGCGGTAGACCGTTCCTATCGCCAGCCAATAGGAAAAATTGTGACGGGTGGAGAGTTCAATCACATCCGATGCCAAGCGGTCCACTTCGGCAGGATCACACTCAAGAATAGCCAGACCCGCTGCCCAAGTTAGCGCGTCGGCTAATGAGTTCCTATCCTTCAGCTCCTTAGCGATTGAGATCGCCTCGTCCATCAGCGCGTGGCAAGAGGCGATCTCTCCGAAATACCACTCGGACCTGGCCCAAAAAATCAGACAGTCGACGACTGGAGAAATGTAGTCTTCCGCATGAGTCGGAACATTTCCCGAACGCCAGGTTTCAACACCACGCATCGCGTATTGTCGCGCGGACTCGAAATCGCCCAAAAAGTACCGCGTGCATGCCAAAGCGCGACAGGCTCCAATTATTAGCGCTGAGTCGTTCTGTTCCTGCGCCAGTGAGTACATTCGTTTGGCAATCTGCGTTGCAGCAGACAGCTTGTCCGTCACGAGGGTATAACGACAATGACCACTCAATACGCAAAACAGGAGCCGGGGCTCATTGAGCGAATGACACAAGGGCTCGGCGCGCTCGTAACAAATTCGGGGCTCAGGTGCGGAGAGCCCCCGTGTGGCCGTCAGGTATAGCCCCGTCTGCATGAGGATGAAGAGCTGATCTTCTTCCGTGAGACGCTGCCCTTCGATGGCCGTTTCGATCAGCGATCCCCAGCGCCCGTGTTCGAAGAAATGACCTAAGGCAGAGAGCAATGGCCCTGTTGCTCCAAGAACGTTGGCCGCAAAGTGGGCATTTCCCCGCTGAATCCGGGGGATATAAACTTCATGCAGCGCCTCTCGAAACAGACCGGCGTTGCAGCCACAAATGACTGCTAAGAAAAGTGGCTCCATCTCCGCAAAACTTTCCGGCAGCTGTGGCGCAAGGGCTCGATAATAGTTAAAAAGCCGTTTGTTGCATTCCTTCCAAGCATCGCTTCGTTGGCCTCGCAGTTGTTCGCCGTAGTACTCACGAACCAAAGGATGCGTATCGACATAGCCCGGATTGTGCGGATCTTCCCCAGCCAGAAGTCGCGCTCTTCTTAGTCTGGCTAGAATGGTCCGCCATTCAGTCGGGCTCAAATTCGTTAATGACTCTGTCAGGCCCGGAATCGCAGGCGGTTTTAGAAGTGCTGCAATTGCCTTTCCCTCAGCTGGGCGATCAAAGAGCCCTAAGATGCGCAGAACCGACAGCTCAGGACCTTCCCCAAACCAGGTTTGGTAAGATTTCATTACTTTTCGGGCATGGGTTCCCTGTCGTACGTCCTGAGCAAGATGTCCCGACACTTCGTTACGGGAACGAATGTCTCCGTTGTACGCATCAGTCAGATAGCCGCCCAACAGCGTCAGCGCCAGACCATGGCCGCTGAACTCATCGCTGGCAGTTTGCAGCTCCTCTTCATCCCCCTTTACGCCCAGTGCTCGAAGCAGCTGTGCTCCAGCATGGCTGGATAGATGTTCCAGGTGACGACGGAGAGCTGAGCTACCCTCGTGATCCGACAGATCAGCAACCGGCATCCGCGTGGTAATCACGCACAGGCCCATATTGAAAGCAGCAAGCTCTCGCAATAGTGCCTGAAGGGAAGGGTCCCGTAACCGCCCTTCTTGTGCACCAGGTGGACTTTGGAGCGGCTCCAACCCATCCAGAACAAGCAAGGTTCGCCGATGCCCAACCAGCTTCGCCAATCTTTCGCCCTTCTCCCATGCTGTTCCGAGCCGTGGATCTGGATCGCCAAACCAGGTAAGAGCGGCATCAAGAAATTCATCGGCAGACGAAGTGTCCCCACTCGTACCCTGTCTATAGAAGGACCAGCCAAATACGAGTTGCGCAGAACGATAATGTTTAGCAGCCATTCGTCGGAGCCAATGGTTGATCAGCGTCGATTTTCCGACTCCGCCCCAGGCCACAATTGTGACAACATTGACCTGCTGGTTTGCCCATGCATCGTCCAGGAAACCGATGTCCTCTTCGCGACCAAAAACATCACTTCCTGTGATGGGCAATCTGGCTACGGAAATCTTCTTTGGACCTAATCTTGCTTGCGGCTTCTGAGTTCCGACGCGTGAAGTGGGAGGGGGGATCCGCTGCAAGTTCCGACGTGTGATCCCACGTCGTGCCTCGATAGCGCCGGTTATCGTCTGCACCGCCTTCAGCAGCTCGTCCGGAGTCTGGAATCGCTGTGCCGGATCTTTCTCAAGGAGTTTCTCCAGGAGAACTGCGACCGGCTGTGGAACATCCTTGAGTCGCTCAAGCGGTAAAGGCGCGTGCTGATGCTGATACATCACCTCAGCGGAAGTACCTCGGAATGGTGTTTGCCCAGTCGCCATTACCCAGAACGTCACGCCAAGCGAGTACAGGTCCGAGCGGATGTCGACCTCTACCCCTGCGAACTGTTCCGGACTAGCAAACTCGGGTGTTCCGGCAAATGCTCCGGGCGATGAAATGCCCGCTTCAGAAGCCGATTCGTCGACTGTCTTTGCCAAGCCGAGGTCGATAATTTTAGCCGTTACACCCCCTTCCTCCTTCAACCTGACCATGATGTTGGTTGGCTTGATATCTCGGTGGACAAGGTGCTGTTCGTGAACTGCGGCTAATCCGGCAGCCACCTGCATTGCAATTTCCAGCGCCAGCTTTACCTCGAGTCGGCCTGACCGTTTGATGAGCTCTTCAAGCGTTTGCCCTTCGACAAACTCCATTGCGTAGAAATAACTCTCGCCGGTTCCACCCAGATGGAACACGGAGGCAACATTTGGGTGACGGACGCTCGCCGCCGCCCGGGCTTCGCGGAGAAAACGAAGCCGTGCCGATTCATCAGCGAGATATCGTTCACTGATGACTTTCAGAGTCACTGGGCAGTGCAAATTGATGTCGAACGCCTTGTAAGTGACCCCCATCGCGCCGCGACCCAACTCAATGGGTTTGCCATCTTCACTCACTAAGACTTCATAATGTTCGAAGCGCTGAGAGGCCGCCTCGGAGGCCGATGCGCTTCGAACGACTTCCCGACTGGCTACCTCTAACTCGATCTCTCCCTTAACCCCCATACTAAACATACACACTGGACAGAATTTCAGCCCTCCAGAAAACCCATTGCCGCAAACCGAGCAGATGCGTGTGTTCGCCACTTTCATGGACCCAACCGTCCTTCGGACGCCACCAATGCTTCGCAAAGCGAATGGATCTCCGCGTCGATTTCCGCTGGATCTGACACCGTGCGAGCGACCTCCTCTCGTAAAAGGGTAGTAAACTGCTTTCGCATCCGGTGGATAAGTGTCTTGACCGCGACGATGCTGACCTGAAGCTGATCGGCGGCCTGTTCGTACGACGGTACTACTTGGACGCCGCCGGGAGCCAAAAAAGGTTCCAGCACCTGCAGAGTGAGGGATTTTCCTTGCGCGGCATATTGATGGCCAAGGCGGGCCATGGTTCCGTGCAGCAAAGCCGTAGCCCATCGCGCATCGAAGATTGTTTCTGCCGTTAAGAAATCGGCCGGCTCGAACTGGCAAATCTTCTCGGCATTCTCTGTGTCCAAAGGAACAAACTCTACGTTACCGCCTCTCTTCCAGCAGCGGGCGCGGTCGGCCTCCTTTGAAAGATAGTTCTTGATCGAGGCGAGCAAAAAGGAGCGGAATTTTCCCTTGCGCGGATCGACCTCCGCCAACGCCTTATGGTCAAGCAGGTGCAAAAAAAAGCCCTGGACCAAGTCTTGCGTGTCAGCGGGACTGTATCCGCGCCGCCGGACAAATGCATAAAGCGGAAACCAATAGAGCCGACACAACTCGGCCAGCGCGGCCTTTGAGCCAGGCGCCTGACTCTGAGCTGAGAGTAAGACCACGCTCCATCGCGTGGTCCGAAACCGCCCAGCCTCCTCCGTAGACGAATGATGGTCCAGATCCAATTGGGGTCCCGATGGTCAGTTTATCGTATAATCGGCGAGACTGTCATTTCGTCCGCCAAATAAGGCACCAAAATCTCTTTCGCCTAGAGGCTGTCACCTCCTAGCCGTTTAGCGGCGGTACCGTAGTTGCCGAGCTTGTAAACGTTGAGCTTGTTGACGCCGAACTCAAACGACTGGAATGGCTCCCGCTGGCGTGCCTTGAGCCATTCAAGTGGGGCGGTCCCCGTCGTAACATGCGGATTGTAGTTCGTGCCCGCCTGCTTCTCCACGAACGAGTCGACATACTTGAAAACGAGGGGATCAAACGGCGTCCCGGTCGGATCCGGTGCGAATGCCGCTTGGTCGCCGCCCGACTTGCGAAACGGCGCCATTGCTTGGATCACCTTCGTTTGGAGCGCCAGAATCTCATCGGATGGTTTGATCGTGATTCCCTGAAGTCCGATCTCACCGCCCGGTATGTGATAGAGACCTTTTGCGGTCAGCTTCATCTTCTCGAGAGTAGCGGTTGACGCAAGCGACTTGACCACTGCAACCACCGCATCCAGGTCCTTCTCGGCGACGTACTGCTGGAGAAGTGTGATATGCGGGTGGTGTGTCTCATCGAGCGAGAATCCCTCCGGCATCTGCTCGCGCAGGCGCTGGTTCCACTCATCCGCTGCTGTCAGCATTCGTTGGTCAGGCTCCAAGAGAAAGTCTATAGCGACGAGTTTGTCTTGAGGGGGTGCGTTCATGATGTCCTTCCGCGTTTATTGCAAAAGTCCAATAGACTGGCGTGGCAGTTTGTTACATTCAATAACCTCGTTTGCCCTGCGTTTCGAGATCTTTACTTGCGGCGCCATTTTGGGTCGCAGCAGCCATCACCTGGCGCTGCATATGTCCAGGGTGGCTATTCGCGACGAAAGTCGCTCGTCACCCGCCTCTTACATTGGCTTCCGCCAACTTCTCCGAAATTCGACCCACCAACAAAAAAATGCTGCATGATTTTCAATTCAATTCGGAATTTAGGTTAAACTGGTCAGGAACGAGAAGAATCTGGCTTTTAGACCTCAAGACCGTGTATTGATCCGGTAACCCACGATGGGGATAATATTTTAGCAAGTCGGAACCACGGCATCGTGGTAAACGCACGCTGCCATCGCAGCGACGGGAACCACCCACAACCCCCCAATGAGAACCGTCGCGTCCATCGCTCGGGCAAAACAGCAACAACAACGCCTACTCCGAGCGCTCCGAGCGCAGCTGTAGCGGTCCAGCCGTACCAGTACATCGCGGGAATAAGGGCTGAAGAGGCGGAGTTATTTCGGGATAGCGCATCGCTCAGCTGTCAAGACACTCGGAAATTTCTCATTACCGTATTGTTTACGTGCTTGGTTTACACTAATCCTAAGTCCGGTAACCTATGGTAGGCACACAGTCTCTTCCTTCCTGGAACGATGGTCTAGTCAAATCCGCCATTCTCGACTTTGTCTCGCGCATAGCGAAGCAAGGCACAGGGGACTTCGTGCCGCCGGCAGAGCGCATCTGCACGTTTGACATGGATGGCACTCTTTGGTGCGAGCAACCGCTTCAAGTGCAGGTTTTTTTCCTGTTCGATCGGGTGAAGGAATTGTCGGCCAAGGACCCGGAATTGGTTAAGCGCTTGCCTTTTAAAGCGATGCTTGAACACGATTACGATACCCTCTTTCGGCTTGGTAAGCAGGCGGTGTTTGAATTAGTATTCGCCACCCATGCCGGCGTGACGGACGAAGACTTTGACCGGGCCGCCCGCGGATGGCTGGCAACAGCGAAACATCCCAAGTTGGGTCGGTTATTTAAAGAATGCGTCTACCGGCCGCAGGTCGAACTGCTTGCATATTTGCGGGAAAATGGCTTCAAGACCTACATAGTCTCGGGCAGCGGGATCGAATTCGTTCGCGCGTTTGCCGAGGAGGTTTTTGGCGTCCCACGGGAGCAGGTAATCGGGTCAAGTGGAAAGATGCGATACGAACTGAAGGATGACCGGGTTTCGCTCATGAAGCTGCCAGAGCTCAACAGCTTCGACGATCGCGAGGCGAAGCCCCTGAACATCAGCCTGCACATCGGCCGCCGGCCGCCGCTTGCCTTCGGCAATTCCGATGGCGATCTCCCCATGTTGCGTTATGCCAAGTCCGGCCGTGGCGCGCGGCTCGCGCTGCTGCTTCATCACGATGATGCTGAGCGCGAAGTCGCTTACGACCGGGAGTTCAGATTGAGCCCCCTGGCCGAGGGACTCGATAAGGCTGGCGAGTACGGCATTACGGTCGTTAGCATGAAGCGGGATTGGAAGTCCGTATTTTGATTGGTGCACCGAGTGTTAGAAGGCTACTATCGCTATCATGCCCCACACGGCATGTGCGTTTTTCTCGGTGCGATGCGCACTGAAATCGCTCAGCGAGGGTATCGCAGTTTGTGCGGGGGGCACGGGGTAAGTCGGGTCCCTACCGCGACCATTGAAGCAACTTTGTCCCTCATGCAGCGAACTCAAGATCTTTTCCATCGCCTCGTCCGACGACACCTTGGCCGCTCTCCCTCTGCGCTAACTCCGACACCCTTCCCCCGACGCCGCGCTAAAATCCGGGAGCTCCCGCACGAATTTTTTCTGAAAAACCGGGAGCATCTCCGGCTCCTAGCGCGCGTTCGTTGATCAACGCTCGTTGCTTGAGCTCTGCGAACGGGAGATTTCCCGCCAGAAGATGTTTCTCACACAGCATCTGTTCCATAAACCCATTCACCAGCGTGCGCCAATCCCAAGGCATCTGGTGTGAACTCGGATGCTGCGCTCGAATACTTGTCGTACAATTTTCGGTTACCTCATTGTACCATTCCGCGCGTTGATGGAGCTCGTTCAACCGTTCTAGATATTCCATTAAACGCGTTCGGACATCAGGCAGCGGCAGCGTCAGGCGATACAGGTAAAGATCTTCATGTTTGCAGTTGGTTCGCAGCAGGATCACATCCCGCTCATCCGCGGCAATGTAGATGAGCTCGTATCTGCGATACAGGCCGGCCAGCACTGAGTACGGTTGTCCGACTTTGGGGCGGATCTCGATCGAAAAACAGAGATGACCGTGCGGTCCGAAATCGAACGAAACAATGGGATTGTACTGCCCGGTACCGTGGTGGATATCGGCTATTCAGGTCCCATTGCCAAAGATCCCATGGTACTATCTCATCACTGTTGCGGCCTCGATTGAAGAGTATAAACCTTGGTTCCACGACTTAAGAGGAGAGACCAGAGTTGGCCTCGGCCGATCACTCTGCTGATTTCTCTGAACGCAAAAAACGGGATTAAGGCGACAAACAAAGTCACTCCCAGAGACAATATTCCCGGCACACTTCCACCTCCAACGTCCGGCAAGCTTTGAGCAATACTCTTCCCGTGCAGGACTCCGACAATCATCCTCTCGAGGATGTGAAAGCCGATAATGAACAGGGCAAATACGAAACACTTGTAAAAGATCGAGTAGATAAGCGGCTTATCCCTTAACCTGCTTCCAAGCTGCAAATCCTCGCCGATAAGCAACACCTTTGCCAGGATGAAGGCGTTTAGGATTGCAAAACCGTGAGCTTGATAATTTTGGGCCTCTCGCGC
>Ga0210387_10001234_pt1 | contig 19156 bp, 13 predicted proteins | sample IncBWC7OmetaG_FD_160108 | JGI IMG/M metagenome (GOLD analysis project Ga0210387, IMG submission 160108) | Forest soil microbial communities from Barre Woods Harvard Forest LTER site, Petersham, Massachusetts, United States - Inc-BW-C-7-O ...
AACGCCTCCTGGGCTGTTCGCAGCAGCACGCCCTCGACATCCGGCGAGAGCGCACGTTGCCGCCCGGATACGGTCCACTCCAGCTCCAGCCCGGATCCGGCGAGCGTCTGCCGCGCGGCGTTCTCCAGCGCGGTCGTGAACGAGCCTTCCGCCAACGCGGGCGCTCGCAAGTCCCACACGGCCTGCCGCGCGTCGGCGATCGTTCGCTGCGCCAGCGTCAGGACATCGTCGAGCGGCTTCGTGTAGTCAGCGGGCGCGTTCAAGCGGCGCGTGGCGGCGCGGAGCGACAGCGCGACTCCGGCAAATCCTTGCAAGAGCGTATCGTGGATCTCGCGCGCCAATCGAGTCCGCTCCGCGAGCACCGCGGCAAACCGCGCTTCGAGCACGCGCGTCCGCGCCCGGAGCACCGCGGCCACCGTCAGCACGGCGGCGATGGCGGCCGCGATCAGAAACCATGGCGTCAGATAAAATGGTGGCAACACGCGAAGCGCGATGGTTGCGCCGTTGGCGCTCCAGGGCCCATCGGCCGGCCGAGCCGCGACCGAAAATCGATACCGCCCCGGCGAGAGATTCGTGTACGACGCGGTGCGCGAAGCGCCGGCGTCGACCCACGTGGTGTCGAATCCGCCGAGCCGATATCGAAACCGCGTGTGGAGCCCTTCGCGCAGACTCACGGCGGTGTACTCGAATTCGACCCGGCGCGCGCCCGGGCTAACAGTCAGCGGCATGCCATCAGGCGCTGCAACGCCGTCCACCGTGACGCGCTCGATGTGCACGACGGGCGGGTCCGTGTCCTCATGTACCCGCGTGGGATCGAACGAGACCAGCCCGCGTTCCATCGCGAACCAGAGCCGCCCGTTCGCTGCCGTGGCGGTTGGCTGCTGCACACCGACTGCGATCTCCGGGCTCGGCAGACCATCCGCTGGCATAAACGTCGGCACGGACGCGAGCTGCGCTGGCCGGCCGCGGCCCACCGAGTCGGCGACCGCATTGAGCTCGGCCAGCGGCACGCGCCTGATCCCGCGGAATCCAGCCAACCAGAGGCGACCGCTCCCATCCTCGACCATGGCGGTCACGAGCTCCGGTACCAAGCCGTTCTGGCTGCGGATCGTGACCAATCGTCCGTCGACGATGCGAGTCAGACCGCCGATCGTGCCGGCCCACACGGCCCCATCCGCGGTGCCGAGCAGTGAGGTGACGACGCTCGCGCCCAAGCCATCCGCGACGCGATAGCTCGTGATCTTCGGCAGATCGATCCGCGAGAGACCGCTCGAGGTTCCCGCCCAGATCACACCGTGTCCGTCTTCCATAAGGGAAGAGACCACGCTGTCCGCCAAGGTGTATGTCGTCAGCTGCTCATGCCACAATCGTTGGAGTCCGGCGCTCGTAGCGATCCAGATACCACCCGCGCGATCGGCGAGCACCGCGTTCGCAGCCCCCGTCGGGTATGCGCGCCACGACCCGGCGCGATACCGCAGCACACCTGAGTCGCGTCGCCCAATCCATACCGAGCTGTCCGCCGCGACGGCGATCGAGGACACGATGTCGGCTGGGCGCATGGAGACGAACGCGCCACTGTCGGCGTGCGCTCGCCGATACAGACCACCCGTGCGTGGCGCCATCCAGAGCGCGCCGGACCGATCGATGGCGATCGCGCCGGGCGCCTCCGTGGGCAAACCGTTCAGTTCCGTGAGCGGCGACAACTCCACCGAGTGGAATCGATTGAGCCCGTGCCGGGTGCCGACCCACACGTTGCCCTCTGCGTCGACGTAGGCACAGAGCACATCGTCGTTCGTGAGTAGGCGCTGGGTCGCCGTGAGTTGGGTCAACCGGCCCGCGTCGTAGCGGTACAATCCAGCGCCCTGTGTGCCGATCCAGAGACCCCCATCGCGATCTTCGGCCAGGGCTGTCACGACCGCATACCGCGCGGTGCTGACGAGGGGCACGCGCTCGATGCGACCGGATGCGAGATGGGCAATTCCGGTCGTGGTGCCAGCCCAAATCGTTCCATCGCGCGCGCGCAGAATCGCGCCGATGTTCCCGTCCGGGAAGACGCGCCTGGCGGTTCCATCGCGCGGGCGGACATTGACCAGCCCATACCCGCCGAGTCCCAGCCAGAGCTGACCACTATCGCCGGCGACGATGGATTGCCCGGTCGCCTTCGGCAATCCATTGATCGACACCGGCACGAGCCGTGATCCATCTCGCCGCAGCAGTCGACCGTGATCAGTGAGCCCCCACAGGGTGCCACTCGCGTCTTCGGTCAGTCCGACGATCGACTCGCCCACGATCGAATCATCGATCGCGGCATCGCGGACGAAGCGCCCGTCGGCGTACCGCACCAGCTCCCGATCGGTGGCGATCCATAGAACGCCACGCCGGTCGCCGAGCATCGGCTGGATCGCGTAGTCGATACGCCCGTGAAACGGCGGATCGTTGTGATCGAACGTCGTGAATCGCACGCCGTCGAATCGCGTTGCGCCGTTGGTCGTCGCCAGCCACAGATAGCCGTCGCCACTCTGGGCGATGCGCAAGACGACATTGACGGGCAACCCATGTTCGGCCCGCCAGACGTCGACCCGGTAGCCGTCGACGGCGGCCACGGACTCCTGCGCGTGTGCTACGCCGGTGAGCACGACCACGGTGAGCAGGGCTACGGGTCGCATGACCCCGAATATACCCCAGTCGGGGAGGCCCAAGACTCCGCACCGAGGGAATCCTATACGGTGCCTGGCGGAACCAACGTACACCCATGACACGCGTTCTCGTATTGCTCGCGGCGGCAGCGCCATGCCTGGCGCAGGAGCCGGTCACGCGTATGGGGCTCGATGAGGTGGTCACCGCCACTCTGCGAAATAGCCCCACTCTCGCACAGGCGAGCGGCACCGTGCGCTCGAACCGGTCGCTGGAGCGCGTCGCGGTTGGCAACTTCCTGCCATCCGCCACGCTCAATTCCGGCTACCTCCAATCGAACCAGATTATCGCGACGGCCGCCGGTGGGTACAGTGCCCAGAACTATTCGGCCGGACTCGCCGGATCGCTCGACCTGTTCACGGGCGGACGGCGCGGCGCGCAAATCAGCGCCGCGCAAGCGGCCACCCGGTCGGCCGACGCGTCTCTCAACTCGACGCGGTACGCGGTCGCGCTCACCGCCCAGAGTGCGTTTTTTGCAGTGCAGCACGCACGCGGCATTGTCGATGTCGGACAGACCAGTGTGACGAACGCCGAGCGAGCACTGCAGTACGTGAACAGTCAGCTGCAGAGCGGGACGGCGACAAAGGCCGATCTGCTCCTCGCGCAATTCAACCTCACCGTTGCGCGCCAGCAGCTCATCGCCGCGCGCGATACCCTGGCGACGACAGAGTACGCACTGGGGCGCCTCGTCGGCGTCGATGGCGCGGTCGACGCGGCCGGTTCCGACTCGCTACCCAATCCGACGCTGGCCCTATCGGATTCTGCTCTCCTCGCTCTTGCCGCGCACGACGCGCCCGTGGTCAAGGCGGCCGACGAGTTCGCGACTGCGACGCGCGCCGACACACGGGCGGCTCGCACGGAGTACATCCCGACGATCACGCTCACGGGCGGCTACGACTGGGCCACGCAGTCGCGATTCAACGGCGCCGTACGCCCTGGGTACTTCGTGGCGGTGGGTACCTCGTTCCCCCTCTTCAATGGATTTCAGCGCGAGAACAACGTCGAGCAAGCGTCCGTGACCGAGACGGTTGCACGCGTGCAAGACCTCGACGAACGCCGGTTCGCCCGGGCCGAAGCGGCCCGGTTGCTCTCCGATGTCCGGGCCACGTGGGATCAGTTGACCCAAGCCACCGAGGCGGTGCGCGTGACGACCGAGGACGTGCGTGTCCAGAGTGCCCGATATCAGGCCGGCGTCGCGACGTTCCTGGACTTGAGCACCGCGGAGCTGAATGAAGCGCAGGCCGGCGTGACGTTGGCGTTGGACCGGCAGTTGTACCTCATTGCCCGTGCGTCGCTCGAGGCGCTCGTGGGCCGGAGTCTCTGACCATGATGAAGATCGTCATTCTCGCCCTGCGCCGCCCGTACACGTTTATCTGCGGCGCGATACTGGTCCTGCTCCTCGGCGTGTTCGCCATCAACCGCATGCCGATCGACATCTTCCCGGCGATCGATCTCCCGGTGGCCACGGTCGTGTGGACGTTCAACGGCCTCGATCCGGAGCAGATGGAGCAGCGCATCACCACGATCACCGAGCGCATCTTCTCCAACTACGTGAGCGGGGTCGAGCACATCGAGTCGCGGTCGTACAACGGTGTCGCGACGATCAAAATCTATTTTCACCCCGGGACGAACACCGCGATCGCCATGGCGCAGTTGACGGCGTCGGCCCAGTCGGTCGTCCGCATCCTGCCGACCGGGATCACACCGCCGGCGATCTTGTTGTACAACGCGACGGATGCCCCGGTCATGCAGGTGGGAGTCGGCAGCAAGACGCTGAGCGAAGATCAGCTCAACGACATCGCCGGTACCACCGTGCGTACCCCGCTCGCGACCGTCGGCGGCGTGACGATCCCGCCACCCTATGGCGGCCGCCCGCGGCTCGCCATGGTCGACATCAACTTGAACGCATTGTACGCAAAAGGGCTGAGTCCGGCCGACGTCAGCACGGCCATCAACAACTCGAGCGTGATTCTTCCCACCGGCACCGCCAAGATGGGAAGCAAAGAGTACACAATCGGGCTCAATACGGCGCCCGACACCATCGAGCGGCTCAACGACATCCCGATCAAAGTCGTGAACGGCGCGATGGTGTACGTCCGGGACGTGGCCAACGTGCGCCTCGGCGCCGGCGTGCAGACGAACATCGTGCGCGAGAACGGCCGCCGCGGCACCTACCTGGCCGTGCTCAAAACGGGCGCCGCCTCGACGCTCGCCGTGGTCGACGGCATCAAGGCGCTGCTCCCACACTTGAGGCAACTCGTGCCGCCGGGCGTCGATCTCACCATCCAGGCCGACCAGTCGGTCTTCGTCAAGGCGGCGATCACCGGCGTCGTCACGGAAGCCTGCATCGCTGGCTGCCTGACCGCGCTCATGATTCTCCTCTTCATCGGGAGCTGGCGGTCGACGCTCATCGTCGCGACATCGATCCCGCTCGCGATCCTGTGCTCGATCATCTGCCTCATGATCTTCGGACAGACGTTGAATCAGATGACACTCGGCGGCCTGGCGCTCGCCGTCGGCATTCTGGTCGACGATGCGACGGTCGAGATCGAGAATATCAACCGCCACGCCGAGCTGGGCTCGGAGATCCTGCAAGCGATCGTCGACGCGGCAAGCGAGATCGCGACGCCGGCGTTCGTCGCGACGCTCTCGATCTCGATCGTGTTCATGCCGATTTTCCTGCTGACGGGGCCGGCGGCGTCGCTCTTTCGCCCGTTGGCGATGGCAGTAGTCTTCGCCGTCCTCGCGTCGTATCTCTTGTCGCGGACGATCGTGCCGACCATGGCCCGCTATCTGCTCGCGGCTGAAGCGCACCGCTTCGCTGCCCATGAGAAGCCGAAGAAGGCTCCCGGGCTATTCGGCCGAGTCTACCTGCGGTTCAACCATCACTTCGAGCAGTTCCGGCACGGGTACTTCGATCTGTTGGGTTGGGTCATGATCAGGCGCAGAGCGGTGCTGATCGTGGCGGGCGCCTTCTGCCTCGGCACGTTCGTCCTCCTGCCGTTCATCGGCGAGGACTTCTTCCCGTCAGTCGATGGCGGACAGTTCGACTTGCACGTTCGCGCGCCGGCGGGCACGAAGCTCGAGGAGACCGAGCAGATGTTCGAGCGGATCGAGGCCGAGATCCACAAGGTCGTCCCGCCGAGCGACCTGGACCTCGTGTCGGACGACATCGGCCTCAACAGCAATCAAGTCGCGCTTGCCACCGGCGAGTCCGCCACGCTCACGCCGGCCGATGGCGACATTCTCGTGGGCCTCAAGCCGAATCACAAGCCGACGATTCACTACATTCGCCAGCTCCGCGAAGTGCTGCCCAGGGAATTTCCGGGCCTCACGTTCTTTTTCGCGCCTTCTGACCTCGTCAGCTCGGTGCTTGATCTCGGATTGCCGGCGCCGATCGACGTGCAGGTCTATGCGGGAAGCGTCGACAAGCGTCCCGCATACGATGTCGCGGTGGCACTCGCCGACAAGATCAAGCACGTGCCGGGCGCGGTCGACGTGCGCGTCGGACAGGTGATGGATTATCCCCAGATCTTCTACAACGTCGATCGCGATCGAGCCCTCCAGCTCGGCCTCACGGAGCGCGACGTCGCGTCGGGCGTGCTCGTCTCGCTGTCTTCGAGTGGTCAGACCGCCCCGAACTTTTACGTCGATCCGAAGACCGGCACCAGTTACCAGATCACGGTCCAAACGCCCCAATACAAAATGACGTCGATGGACCAACTGGCCAGCACACCGATTACGCCGGGCCCACAGCTCTTCGGCAATCTCGCGCTGCCAGTGCGCAAAACGGAGATGGCGGCGGTGGATCACTACAACGTGACTCCGGTGTTCGACGTCTATGCGTCGACGGACCGGCGCGACCTGGGCGGCGTCGCAACAGATATCGACAAGATCGTCGCGCAGGCCAAGCCGACGCTGCCGCGTGGAGCCCAGATCGTTGTCCGGGGTCAGGTGCAGAGTATGCGGTCGTCGTTCCTGGGCCTGGGGCTCGGCATCGCGGGCGCCGTCATCCTCGCCTACATCCTCATGGTGGTGAACTTCCAGTCGTGGCTCGACCCGCTCGTGATCGTGCTCGGACTGCCCGGCGCGCTGGCGGGAATCCTCTGGATGCTGTTCGCCACCGGCACGACGTTCACCGTGCCGGCGCTCATGGGCACGATCATGGCGGTCGGCGTCGCGACGTCGAACAGCATTCTGCTCATCGTCTTCGCCGAAGATCAGCGACGAGCCGGAAGCTCCGCGATGGAGGCGGCCATGGAGGCGGGTTACACGCGACTCCGCCCCGTCTGCATGACGGCGCTGGCCATGATGATCGGCATGACGCCCATGGCCCTCGGCATGAGCGATGGCGGAGAGCAGAATGCACCGCTTGGTCGGGCCGTCATTGGCGGACTCATGGTCGCCACGGTCTTCACCCTGGTTATCGTTCCCATTCTCTACACCATGATCCGCACGGGTCCCGCTCCTGTCGAGACGGCCGTGCCGGAGGTCAGCGTCAATGAGCGCCACTGAGACGGCCCCAACCCCTCGCCCAATCCCGAAGCGGCGGCTGGTCATGGGGGGTGCATTCATTCTGGTCCTGCTGATCGGCGCGACCATTGCCGGCACCGTGCCACGGATCGCCACGCAACATGCCCTCGCTCGCGTCGCGGCGGTCGACACGATCCCGACGGTCAACGTCGTGAGCGTGGCGCGGGCCGGCGCCGCATCGTCGTTGACGTTACCCGGCACGCTCCAGCCGGTGCACCAGGCGGCCATCTATGCCAGGGCGACGGGCTACGTCAAGAAATTCTTCGTCGACTTGGGAAGCACGGTGCACGCGGGCCAGGTGCTCGGCATCATCGAGACACCGGATCTCGATCAGCAGCTCGCGCAAGCGCGGGCCTTGCTCCACCAAGATGAGACGATGCTGGCACTCAACCGCACAGAAGATCAACGCTGGCAACAGATGGTGCGCGACAGTGTCGTCACCGTCGAACAGTATGATCAGAAGCGTCAGGCGTACCAGGGATCCCAGGCCGCGGTCTTGGGCGACCAGGCCAATGTGGACCGCCTTGTCGCACTCGTGGGTTTCGAGCGGATCGTCGCACCGTTCGACGGTGTCATCACCTCGCGCAACATCGACGTGGGCGCGTTCGTCACGGCGACGGGCGGCCAGAGTGCCACGTTACCCTCCGGGAGCAGCGTGGCTCCGACCAGCCTGTTCGGGATAACGCAGACGGATACCATGCGCGTGTATCTCTCCGTACCCGAAGCCGACGCACCCTCGGTCAGACCGGGCGAGACAGCGCAGATTCTGGTCAGTGAGCTCCCCAACGACACGTTTACCGGTCGCGTAGTGCGCACCGCGCGCGCCGTGGATCCGGCGTCGCGCACGCTCCTTACCGAGGTGCAGATCGTCAACGCGACCGGCAAGCTCGTCCCCGGCATGTACGCCAGGGCGACGCTTGGGTTCGACCGCCAGACGCCGCCACTGACGGTTCCGGCGTCAGCGGTGCTCTTCCTACCGGCAGGGCTCACCGTCGCCGAGATCGATTCTGATCACGTTGTCCAACGGCACGTAATCGATGTGGGGCGCGACTTCGGATCGTACTTCGAGGTCCTTTCGGGGGTTCACGACGGGTCGCTTTTGCTCGATAATCCATCCGATGCGGTTCCCAACGGTACCCGCGTGCAATGGCAGGTGCACGCGGACACGACGCGCGCCCTACCAGTCACGGTGAAATGATCATGAAATATTTCGCAGCCGTCACGCTTGTTACGAGCATTGGCCTGGGTTGCGATCGCCCTCCGGCGCAGAGCGCCGAGGCGAACGGAGCCGTCGCGGTGTCCGCTCCGTATCCAGACGCGCAGATACTGGAGCGCGCCGCCGACGACGCAAGCGATTGGATTTTGCCAGCCAAGTCCTATAGTAGCAATCGCGTGACGACACTCAGCGACATCACGCCCGACAACGTGACGCACCTCAAAAAGGCCTGGGTCACCAAACTGGCCGACGACGGCCAACAAGAGGCTGCCCCGATCGTCTGGCGTGGCGTCATGTATCTGTCGACGCCCCACAATCACATCCTGGCGCTCGATGCCGCGAGCGGAGCGCTCAAATGGGAAAATCCGTACACCGCCCAGTATACGATTCTCTATTTCGTCAATCGCGGCGTGGGCTTCGCCGACGGCAAGGTGTTCGAGGCGACGCAAGACTGTCATCTGATCGCGGCCGACGCAGCCACCGGCAAGACGCTGTGGAACGTGCGCGGGTGTGTCGACACGACGAACAGCCTCTATTCCATGGCCGCGTATCCCTATGACGGTAAGGTGTTGGTCGCCAATGGCGGGGGTGACAACGGTACCCGCGGGCACGTGCAGGCGTTCAACGCCGCGGACGGCTCCGGTGCATGGGATTGGGAAACCCTCAAACACGACACGTGGCCCGGCAACTCATGGGAGCACGGGGGCGGCGCTGTGTGGAGTGGCATGTCGGTCGACCCGGAAACCCACACGCTGTTTCTCCCGGTCGGAAATCCCGGCCCCGATCTGATCCTGGCCGGCCGCGAGGGACCGGACCTGTATACCAACTCCATCGTCGCGCTCGATGTGTCGACCGGCACGCCCCGCGTCAAATGGTACTCGCAGTTGCTGCAGAACGACACGCACGACGTCGACCCATCCATGGCACCCGTGCTGTTCACGGGCCGGGTCGATGGTCGCGCCCACGCAATGGTGGCGATCGGGAACAAGGGCGGTGAGCTGTTCATGTTCGATCGCGGCAGCGGCAAGTTGATCCACAAAGTCGTGGTCGATGACGACTACAACTTGTTCACGAGTGTGCCGACCCCGCAGGGAACCGTGGCGTGTCCGAACCACGGCGGCGGGATAGAGTTCAACGGCGTCTCGTACGATTCCGCCACGAATCTCATCTTGATTCCGAGCACGGACGAGTGCGGCGACTGGAAGACCACCGCGGCGACGGCGACGTACGTGCCGGGCCGGGCCTACACGGGCGGCAGCCTGCCGACGCGACGCGACGGTACGGGTGTCCTTACCGCCGTCGACGTCGCCACGGGCAGAGTCGCCTGGCGCGACTCGCTCGGCTTTCCAGCGCAAGGCGGCGTCACGCTGACGACCACCGGGCTGGCCTTTACGAGCGATCTCTCCGGGCGCGTCTACGCGTTCGATATCAGGACGGGCAGGGAGCTCTGGCGCGACTCGACCGGATCGTCCATCGTCGCGCCGATCTCGATCTATCGCGCCAACGGCCATGTCTACGTCGCCGTCGTGAGCGGGGAAGCGGGAGCGCAGACGACGCCCAACTTGCCGCCGGCGAACGGCAGCGTCGTCACCGCGTATGCATTGGACGCGACCGGTCCCGTGATAAATTCGGCCGACAACCAGGTACAGAGCACGCAGCAACCTCAGGCCCCAGGCGAGGGCACGCCCTCCAGCACCGGCTCGGCGCCCTATACTCCGGCGCAGGTACAGACGGGCAAAGCCGTCTTCGCCGCACAATGTGCCTCGTGCCACGGCGCCCAGTTACAGGGCATCTCGGCGCCGGGTTTGACCGGCCCGGGCTTCGGGCGCGTCGACATCAACCTCTCGGCGCTGCGTACGATCATCACACAGACGATGCCGGCTACGGCGCCCGGCTCACTTACCCCGGATCAGTACGCGGCGGTCATCGCGTATCTCCTGGCGTACGATTGCGTGACGCCGAGTGGCAACGGCGCTGTGCCGTTCCCGACAACCGATCAGCCGGCCTTGAAGAGCGTCACGATTGGCGGACGTTCGTGCCCGGTGAAGTAGCCCGTGCGCATAGTGAGGTAGCCCGTTGCTCATTCCGCTGCTGGCGCTCGCGCTCCAGGTGCCGCTCCCCGATCTGCCGAAGGCAAGATCGCCAGTGACGATCACGGCGGCGACCCTGCCGGACGGACGCGACGGATACATCTACGACGGAAACCCCGTGCCGCCCGTGATCCGCGTCGAGCCAGGCACACAGCTCGAGGTAAGCCTGATCAACGCAATGACGCTACCTTCGCGCGAGCCCTGCGTGATGGACCCGTGCATGCAGGCCACCAACCTCCACTTTCACGGGATGGGCGTATCCCCCGTCGGCCACGCGGACAACGTGCTCGGGCTATCGGCTCGACCCGGCGACACGTTGCACTACGCGGTCGACATCCCTCGCTCGCACACGTCGGGCCTTTTCTGGTACCATCCACATCCCCACGGCGAGAGCGACCGTCAGATCAACGACGGCATGTCGGGCGCGCTAATTGTCGAGGGAATCGAGCGGCTTGCCCCAGCGGTTCGTGGACTCCGCGAACGCGTGCTCGTATTTCGTTCGGTGCACGATACCGCCGCGGCCCGCGCGGCGCTCGACTCGTCTGTCCCAACGTGCGGCTCCGAGCCCGAAGCACCGGAGCTTGCCTGGACGATCAACGGTGTCGCCGAGCCATCGATCGACATCGCGCCCGGTGAGCGCCAGTTCTGGCGGATCGTGAACGCGAGTGGGGATGGGTTTCTCGACCTGGCGCTCGACAACGCGTCGTGGGAGATCATCGCGCTCGACGGCTCCCCGCTGCGTGGGCCGCCGCGTATGGCGCAACACGTTTCGATCCCGCCGGCTGGTCGATTGGAGGCGATCGTCACCGGACCGTCCGCTGGCGCCGCATTACGCACACGCTGCGTCGACACGGGTCCGGACGGTGATCCCGCTCCTGCTATGGTGCTCGCCCATATCACGGCCGGTGCCGCCCACTCGCACCCGAGGTTGTCGTCCGCAATTCCCCTCCGGCTCGGTGTCCCAAAGGACGCAATTGCGGCGCAGCGACGTCGCCCCGAGGCCATCGTGATCTTTACAGAGGACGCGGGCGGATTCTATATCAACGCGCACAAGTACGACCCGTCCGACAAAGCGATGTTCAGCGTGCGCGTGGGATCGTTCGCGCATTGGCGGATCGTGAACCACACCCGGGAAGTGCATCCGTTTCACATTCACCAGGTGCATTTCTTGACGCCCGATTCGCTATGGCTCGATACGGTCACCGTACCGCCAGGGGATTCGTTGGATATCGTTCTCGATGCGAGGAATCCCGTGATTCGCGGGCTGTCAGTGTTTCATTGTCACATGATCCGGCACGAGGACAAGGGCATGATGGCCAAGGTCCTGTTCACTGAGTAAACCAGGACAGGATCGTGTTCGAGTACGCGTCAGTCGCTTCCTCCCAGGCGCGGTGGGCAGCGTCTACCAAGACAAGACGACTCTGAGGCAACCGGTCAGCGAGCAATTGATTGTTCGCGGGCGGAACGATCGGGTCGTTCTTTCCGGCGATGACGAGTACCGGCGTTCGGATCTGCCCCAGGCGCTGTTCCAATATCGGCAGGTCCTCCTTGTAGGCGCGGACATATTGCGCCGCGTTCTCGAATCGCTGACCGGCGGACGCGTCGCGGTAGTCGTCGATAATGGCCCGGGGCGTCACTTGGGCGGCTTCCTTCAGGTAGTCCGCGACCGCGTCCGCTCCATCGATCGACGCGAACGCACCTTTCGGTGATTCGATCGCCGCCTTGAGCACTGGTCCCGCCAGATCGACGCGGGTTGCCGCGCCACCAACCGCCAAGCGCGTAAACAATGTCGGATGGTCCGCGGCCGCGAACAGGAACGCCAACGCGCCAACGTCGGGACCGACTCCGTAGAGCCGCTCGAGTTTGAGATACGCCGCGACTTTAACCAGAAAGGCGCCGGTAGCCCTGGGCGACATCACGTCAGGCCGGCTCTCGGAAAGTCCGAAGCCGGAGAGATCGATTGCAATAGTGAGATAGCGATCGGCGAAATAGGGAAGAACGCGATGAAAAGAGTAAAGGCTTTCGGGCCACGGGCTCGTGAACAGCACCGGAGGTCCATCCGGACGACCGCCTCGCGACAATCGAATCCGCAGACCGTCGATGACCTCGGTGGTGACGTTCATAGCTCGGAGGCGAGGAACGCCTCGGCTTGCCGCGTGAATGAGTCGTGATACTGAAAGAGCGAGCCGTGTCCCGAGTCCGGATACGTCAGCAGGATGGCATTGGGCAGATTCTCACTGAGCCAATACGAGTTCCGCACCGGGATCATCTCATCGTGTACTCCGTTCACGACGAGCGTGGGCTGGCGGATGCCTCTCAGGTCCGCGAAGCGCTCGCCCGTCCAACGCTCCCAGTCGCGAAATGCCGCGATCTGCGCTTGTGCGACTGCCGGCCCGGACGCGGGCTCCAGATCCGCTTTCCGCTGGCCCAGCCGCTCGACGAATGCCGCGCCGGCCGCCTGGCTCGACGCCGTTGGCGCGAAGAAGATCTTTTGTAAGACGGCGTATCCGCGAAGCGTCGGGTCGCTCAAGGGTTTCGCGAGGCTGGGCTTATCGAGGTGCATGATGTCTTCGCCGCCACGCGGGCCGGTGCCGACGAGGATCATGCGGCGGAAGATCGACGGCCGACTGCGCACCATGTCCTGCGCGACCATCCCGCCGAGCGAGAATCCGAGAACGTCGCAGGTGGTGATGTGGAGGCCATCGAGAAATGCCAATGCATGCGTCGCCATGCCGGCGACCGTGGTCGGCACTGTACCGCTCGAGCGTCCGATCCCGGCATTATCGAACAGAATGACGTCGTGCCCCGTCGCGAGCCCATCGGTGACGGCCGGGTCCCAATTGTCGAGCGTCCCAGTGAAGTGTTGCAGCAAGAGGAGCGGGAGGCCTGACCCCGCGCCGAACCGTCGATACGCGTACCGTTGACTGCCGACATCGAGGAACTGCGTCGGGGCGGTGATATTGCTCTGCGTCATCTGGAAAGTTGTTGAAGTTGCGCTCTCGCGGCGGCGACGAGCTCCGCGTTCGTGTTCGCGTGACCGGCGATGCCCCAGGCGCCGTCGTAGGTCTCGGTGAGGAGCACCCACGTCCGATCCGAAAGGGTCGGGTCGTTCGCCGCCACCGCCACGATGCGTGTGAGTTCGGAGACCACCGCGATCTGCTTCTCGCGATCGAGCGCGCCCGCGTTCGTCAGTACTTGGACCCGGACATGGTCATGTTCGCCGTCGACATTCGAGAAGGCAAGCGGTGACAGTTCGTGGATGAACGCCGCGGTGTTCTGTCGGAACAGCGGGATGTTGGGCACCCGCTCGATCGCCATGAGCGCGCTCGCCAGGTCTTTCGCGAGCTGCTTCGTGTCGGCAAAGGTTCCGGCCGTGGCGTAGAGGTCGATCATTGGCATTGGCCAGAGCTAAGGCAACCCGCGGGCCAGGCGCTAAGTCTTTTGATGCCAGAGCATTCGATCGGCAAAAGTCTGCCGAGATTTCAGAAATTGCCGAGCCTTCGTCGTTATTCTTCTTGAATGAGAGAGCGCGAGTTCGACGAGCAGACGCTCGATGTCCGCCGGGCGTGGCCGCTGTTCTGGCGCGCGATTCGCCTCCGGTGTCCGAACTGTGGCGGCGGAAAGATCTTCGCCACGTGGCTTACGCTCAAACCGAAGTGTCCGACGTGCGGCATCGATCTCGATCGTGCCGAGGACGACTATTTCATCGGCGCGTATCTGTTCAATCTGATCGCGGTGGAGCTCCTGGTCGCAGCCGCGCTGACGATCGTCGGCGTGCTCACCTACCCGCACGTGCCGTGGACGGCGCTCCAGTACTCCACGATCGTGCTCGTCCTTGGCGGCGCCTTCGCGTGCTATCCGTTCGCGAAGACGACGTGGCTCGCCTTTGACCTCATGCTCAGACCCGTTACGCCCGAAGAGATGGAGTGGTACCATACGGGTGGAACGTCGGCCGGCCGCGATCTGCCTCAGCTATAGGAGGGATCCCATGCGTTACGTCACGTTGTTCCTGATGAGCACCCTCGCACTGTCAGCACAGAATGCGCCGCGTGGTGTTCGGAATATCGTTCTCGTCCACGGCGCCTGGGCGGATGGTTCCGGCTGGAAAGGCGTCTACGACATTCTGATCAAAGACGGCTACACCGTCAGCATGGTGCAGGAGCCGGAGACGTCCTTCCGAGATGATGTGGCGGCCACAAAGCGCGTCCTCGCGCTACAGGGCGGGCCGTGCATCCTGGTCGCTCATAGCTACGGGGGCTCCGTGATCACTGAAGCCGGGACGGATGCATCGGTTGTCGGACTCGTGTACGTCGCGGCCCATATGCCGGACGCCGGAGAGAGTGAGGCCGGCGATGGAAAACGATTCCCGAGTGATCTCGCGAAGTCCACCGCGATGAAGGTGACGCCTGACGGTTACACGTACCTGGACCCCGCGCAATTTCACGAGTACTTCGCGGCCGACGTGCCGGCCGAGCTGGCGGCTTTCATGGCGCGGTCGCAGGTGTTGAACGCCGCTGACAATTTCAAAGGGGTCATCACGACCCCTGCGTGGAAAGGCAAGCCGAGCTGGATGATCGTACCGGGATCAGACCGGGTCATCAATCCGGAGCTCGAACGGTGGTATGCCGCCCGGGCCAAGAGCCACAAAGTCGAAGTCGCCGGTGCAAGTCATGTCGTCTTCATCTCCAGGCCAAAGGAAGTTGCGGCCGCGATAGAAGATGCGGCGTTGCACTCACAGTGACTGAATCACCTCCATAAAGCGGTGAATTGTCCGTAGGACCGAGGCGCGGTTGTGCTCGAGATTGTGCTGCATGCTCAATCCGGCAAAAAATGTCAGCACCATATCGGCGATGGATGCCGCGTTCATGCGCGATCCTGCGGCCTCGATATTCTGCGCGAGAAGATGTTTGAGGTGTGACATGTGTTGCGCCACGAGCGCCGCCGCCCGTGGCGGCAGAATCGATAGGTCGCGCATGGAGTTCACACAAAAGCACCCCTTCCGCCCTTCTGTATTGCCTGGCCCGAGCCGCAGAAACCGCTCGATGTTGCGCCAACCAAGGGGCTTGGCCGTCAGGAGCCCTCGCTTGTCCTGCTCCTCGACATAGTAACGAAGACTCTCCAGGAAGAGGTCCTCTTTGCCCTCGAACTCGGCGTACAGGCCGGATTTGTTGACGCCGGTAGCCCGTTCCAACTCCTGAAGGCTCGTGTCGGCAAACCCGTGCCGCCAAAAGACCGGGAGCGCCTTCTCCAACACGCCTCTCCTGCTGAACTGCTTCGTTCGGCCCATGCACGCAACATACCGGGAACCGACGCCCGGTCGCCAGTCTTTTACTGAACTGAGTAGTTCAAAATAACCAGGAGCGCTTCATGTCACACCAAGTCGTGTTGGTCACCGGCGCGCTGACCGGTATCGGACGCGCCACCGCCGTACTCTTCGCGAAACAAGGCGCCGACGTCGTCGTGTCTGGTCGTCGCGACACAGAGGGACGCGAGCTGGTACGGGAGCTGCGCGCGCTCGGCGCCAACGCCGAGTTCATCCATGCCGATGTGCGCGTCGACGAGGAGGTACGCAATCTGATCGACCAAACGGTCGCGCGGTTTGGCCGCCTGGACATTGCCGTGAACAACGCGGGAACCGAGGGACTCAAAGGCCTCGTCACCGAGCAGACCGCCGAGACCTATGCGGCCACGTTCGATACCAACGTGTTGGGCGTGCTGTTGAGCATGAAGCACGAACAACGCGTGATGGTCGCGCAGGGGAGCGGGAGCATCGTCAATGTCTCGTCGGCCTATGGAAGCATCGGCGCCGCCGGCGCGTCCGTGTACGTCGCGAGCAAGCATGCGGTGGAGGGGCTGACCAAGTCAGCAGCGCTCGAAATGGCGGGGACCGGCGTGCGCGTCAACGTGGTTGCGCCGGGCACCACGGATACGGGTATGCTCACACGCTTCACGAATACGGACGAAAACAAAGCCGCACTCGTCTCGACGGTGCCGTTCAACCGTCTGGCCACGCCGGAGGAGATCGCTCAGGTGATCGCCTTTGTGGCCTCGCCAGAGGCTTCCTACATGACCGGCGCGTCCATCCCAGTGGATGGCGGCATGCTGGCGGCCTAGATGGTGGACCTCTTGGCTCGAAGCGTCGCATCTTTGCACACCGGGGAGCATTGATGAAGACGAGAAGGGATTTTGTCGCAACCACGATAGCTGCCGCGATCACTGCGTCCGGACTCGGGTCATTCGCCGAGCCTACCGCCGGAGGCCAAGATATGACTGGGAAAGCAGAGGACCCACGAATCACCCGAGCGCGTCTCTCAGGACCTGAGCAGGTGACCAAAGACGCAACGGTCGCCGAGTTGGGCGCCGGTGGCACCATGACGGTCCTCGTCAAAGGAACGAACGAGTGGGTGTGCACACCAGGCGACGAAAACAAAATCGGCGCTCCGCCAATGTGTATGAACCCGATGGGCATGCGATGGATGATGGACGCCATGCAAGGCAAGCCAAAGCCCACCAACACCACCCCGGGAATGATCTACATGCTCTGCGGCGCGACGCAGCACAGCAATACCGATCCGTCGGACACAACCAGTCCCGCCATTCCCATCGGACCCCATTGGATGATCACGTGGCCGTTCGATGCAGCGGCGTGCGGCCTTCCGACCACGGTTCGCGACAAGGGAGCCTGGGTGATGTTCGCCGGAACACCATACGCGTACTTGCACGTCTGCGGCACTCCCTGGGACGGCAATGAATACCACGAGGGTGATAAAGCTGTCTGGACCATGCGCTACGCTCGCCCCTAGACGAAAGTGTGGTCGACTGTTGTCGTGACGCGCCGCATCTTACTGCGCTGGGTCACGGAGGTCGTCGATGCAGAGCGAACAGACTGGTGTCATCGATGCGATCCCCGCACTGGTGTGGACAGTGCGCGTGGACGGGCAAGCCGATTTCCTCAATCAGCGCTGGCTCGACTACACCGGCCTCAGCCTTGAGGAAGCGCTAGGTTCTGGCTGGCAGGCCGCGATATGCCGCACGGATCTGCCTGCCGTCCTCGACTATTTCCGTGCGCTTCAGCCGACCGGCCAATCGGGGTCGATCGAAGCGCGGATGCGACGCTCCGATGGCGCACACCGCTGGTTCCTCATGCAATGCAGTCCCCTCCGCGAGGGCTCTGGAGCGATCGTCGGTTGGTCTTGGTACGTCTCGCACAGCGAGCTCGATGAGCGGAAGCGCACCGAAGCCCTGCTCGCCGGTGAGAAACGCGTCCTCGAAATGGTGGCGAGAGGACGTCCGCTTCCAATCATTCTCGATGCCTTGTGCGCGGTGGTCGAAGCGGCTGCTCCAGGGTGCCGCTGTTCCGTTCTGCTGATCGATCCGCGCCGTTCGACCTTCCATTCGGGAGCGGCGCCGACTCTCCCTTCAGGGTATACCACTGCCATCGAGGGCGCGCCGGTGACGCGCACGGTAGGACCGTGTGGAATGGCGGCGTCCCTGAACACACAGGTGATCGTATCGGATATCGCGTCTGACGCCCGGTGGGACCGCGATGCATGGCCCGCGCTGGCGTTGGCCCACGATTTGAGATCGGTCTGGTCCACGCCGATCCTGTCGTTAGCCGGGAACGTCTTGGGCACCTTCGCGCTCTACCAGCAAGAGCCCGGGCGCCCCACCGTTCTGCACCAGGCACTCATCGAGCAGTTCACGCACGTCGCGAGCATCGCGATCGAACGCGCGCAGACCGAAGCCGCGTTGCGTCGGAGCCAGGCGTTCCTCGCGGAAGCGCAGCGGCTGTCCTCGACGGGCAGTTTTGCATGGCGCGCCGACAGCGACGAGATCACGTGGTCGGAGGAGTTGTACCGCATCCACGAGCTCGATCCATCGACGCCAATGACGCTCCAGCGCTCCGCGACCCGCGTCCATCCGGACGACATGCCGTTGTTCATTGCATCGGTCGAGAACGCTCGGCGTGACGGCCGTGACTTTGAAGTCGAGCCTCGACTGTTGATGCCGGACGGCTCGATCAAGCACGTGCACATCGTCGCCCACGCGACCCGAGACGAGACGGGGGGGCTGGAGTACATCGGCGCGCTCCAAGATGTGACGGAGCGCCGGCAGTCGCAGGACGCGCTCGACAAAGCGCGCTCGGAGCTGGCCCACGTCGCGAGGGTCACGAGCCTCGGGGTACTGACGGCCTCCATCGCGCACGAAGTCAACCAGCCGTTGTCGGGCATCCTGACGAACGCGAGCACCGGGTTCAGGATGCTGGCGGATGATCCGCCGAACGTGGAGGGTGCGCGCGAGACCGCGCGTCGGACGATGCGCGATGCCCGTCGGGCGGCCGATGTCATCGCGCGACTGCGGGCGCTCTTCACCAAGAATGGCGCGGCAACCGAATCGGTGGACTTGAACGAGGCCACCCGAGAAGTCATCGCCCTGTCGAGCGGCGAGTGGCGCCGGGCCGGGGTGATCGTTCGGACCGAGCTGGCCGATGACCTCCCGCTCGTCGCCGGCGATCGTGTCCAACTGCAACAGGTCGTGCTCAATCTCATGCTCAACGCCTCAGAGTCGATGAGTGGCGTCGAGGACCGCCCGCGGCTGCTGACGATACGGACCGGGATCGACG
>Ga0210387_10001235_pt1 | contig 19143 bp, 26 predicted proteins | sample IncBWC7OmetaG_FD_160108 | JGI IMG/M metagenome (GOLD analysis project Ga0210387, IMG submission 160108) | Forest soil microbial communities from Barre Woods Harvard Forest LTER site, Petersham, Massachusetts, United States - Inc-BW-C-7-O ...
TCGTCGGGCTATCACGAGGCGGCCACCCGCGCCAGCTACAGCGCTCCTAGCTACAGCGCGCCGAGATACAGTGCGCCAACCTCCAGTGCGTCGAGCCACGAGTCGTCCAGCACCAGCTCGGCGGGGTCGAGCTCTTCTGGCGGTCACCATTGACCTAGGGTATCATTCGCGTTCGCGCCGAAGTGGTGGAACTGGTAGACGCGCTGCATTCAGGGTGCAGTGGGCGACAGCCCGTGGGGGTTCGAGTCCCCCCTTCGGCATAAAGGGTCCGTCAGAGGGACGAGCGATCCCAAAGTCGGCTTGCGCTTGAGAACGCTGGAGTACTGCGCTCGTTGCTATTGGTAACCTCCACGAGGACACCCATGGCGTACGACGCGTATATCACGTTTGGCGGCAGTTACGGCCCGGCGATCAAAGGCGAATCCACGCGCAAAGGATTCGAGGGCTGGATTGAAATCGACTACTTCGATTTCAACATCCAGCAGAAGCTCACGATCGGATCGCAGACGACCGGCGCCGGCGCGGGCAAGGTGACGTTCAGCACCTTTCAGGTGCGGAAGCAGCCCGACTCCTCCAGTCCCCTCCTGTTCCAGGCTTGCGCCGCCGGCAGCCCGTGGGAGAAGGTCTATCTGGCGCTGAACAAGGCGGGTGGCGATAAAGCGGTCACCTACCTGAGATTCGAGTTTCAGCTCGTCGCACTCTCGAGCGTGCAGTGGACCGGCGACACGGACAATGGCGATACGCCGTCCGAGGTGCTGGGGTTCATGTATGGCGCCCTGCACGTCACCTACACGCCGCAAAAAGTCGACGGGACCGCCGGAGCCGCGGTTGTCGGTGGCTGGAATCAGATCAAGAACGAGAAGATTTGAGCGCCGACGGGGCGACGTCGGCCGGCAGGTCGACGGCGCCGAAATGCAAAGCGAGCGTCGCATTCGTGTCCGTGAGCATCGATGACAGAGCCGTGGCCCCGCGCAGGATGTCGGCCGGCGAGGGGTCGAGCGTGCCCGCGAATCCGAGGAACGCGCGCGCCAGGCGCTCGGACGTTGGCGTCGACGGATCGCGGTCCCGAAGAATCGCGCTGTAACCCGCCAGGCGGTCGTTGAACTGGCGGGTGGCGACGCGGCGCTTCGAGGCATCGATCATCGGGTCGCGCGCGAGTGCCGAGCCGACAGCCGCGGCGACGGCGGAACCCGTGCGGTCGTCCAATGCATCGCGCTGGGCGACGATGATCGCGAACGCACGGCGGGCATAGCGCCACTCCCAGCGCGCGTGGTCTTCGTCACCGTGCGAGCCACGGTCGGCGAGCCAGCGGACGTCGCTTTCGTCGGGTTCGGCCAGCGCAGCCCGGGCAACCGCAGTGGCCCGGCGTTCGAGCGCGTGCTCATCCCGCCAGCGACGAAACAGGCTCGCGATGCTCGGCGGGAGCACCTGAAGAAACTTACGCGTGCAGGACGGGCAGGCCGACGCGCTGGCGAACGACGGCCTCTTCTTCGAGCAGATCGGCGAGGTGCACGCTCTCGAGGACGTCGTCGATCTTGCTCTGCAGCAGCAGCCAGACGGGACGGATCGAGCAGCTGTGCGACTCCGAGCAGCGGGACTCTTCCACCGGGTGGCTCACGCAGTGGAGGTCGAACGTCGCGCCCTCGGACGCGGCGATCACGTCCCGGACGGATACCTCGTCTGCCGGACGGGCCAGCACGTAGCCGCCGTGCGCGCCACGCGACGAGTGCACCACATCGGCCCGGCGGAGACGGAGCAGGATCTGCTCGACATAGTCGGCCGGGAGCCGCTCGCGCGCCGCCAAATCACGGCCCGTCACCGGGCCCTCGGCCGCTCGTTTGGCCAAGTGCAAAGCACAGATCAGGCCGTACTCTGCCCAGGTGGTGATGCGCACGATCTGAACTGTAACTCTTTTTCAAGCCTTGGGCTAGCCAGCCGAGACGCCCCCATGGGCGCCGCCTGGAACGCCGATTTCAGTGAGCTTGCGAAGGTCCAACACCTCGTCGATCTCGGCCGGCGGGAGCACGTGCTCGCGCTTGACCAGATCGCGAATCAGGACGTTCTCTTTGACCGACTGCTTCGAGAGCTCCGCGGCACGGGCGTAGCCGATCTGCGGCGCCAAGGCGGTGGCCAGCGCGGCCGAGCGCTCGACCCAGTAGGCGCACTGGTCGGCGTTGGCCTCGATGCCGGTCACGGTGCGCTCACTGAGCACGCCCATGGCATTGGCGAGTATCTCGCTTTCGAGCAGCACGTTGAACGCGATCACCGGCATCATGACGTTGAGCTCCAGCTGACCGTGCTCGGCCGCCGCTGATACGCACGCGTCGCATCCGATCACCTGGAAGCAGACCTGGTTGACCATCTCCGGGATCGATGGATTCACCTTGCCCGGCATGATCGAGGATCCCGGCTGCACAGCCGGTAGCCGGATCTCGTCGAGTCCCGTGCGGGGGCCGCTGGCGAGGAGCCGGAGATCGCTGGCGATCTTGCTGAGATCGAGGGCCAGCACCTTGAGCTGCGCGCTGTAGGCCGCGACATCGCCCATGCTCTGCATCAGCTGCACGCGATCCTGGCCGACTCGCAGTCGCTCACCCGTCATCTCGGACAAGTGCTTGACCATGAGCGCTGGATACTCGGGCTCGACGTTCACGCCCGTGCCGACCGCGCTGCCGCCAATCCCGAGATCGCGGAGGTAGTCGACCGCATCCTCGATGCGACGAAGGTCGCGCTCCAGCGTTCCGGCATAGGCCACGAACTCCTGGCCGAGGCGAATGGGCATCGCATCCTGCAGGTGCGTCCGGCCGGCCTTGACAATGCCGTCAAATTCGCGGCCCTTCGCGCCGAGTGCATCGGCGAGGGCCGTCCCGGAGGCCAGGACGTGAGCCGATTCGTGAAGAGATGCCAGGCGGATCGCGGTCGGGATCACGTCGTTCGTCGACTGCGCCATGTTCACGTGATCGTTCGGGTGCACCGGCGCGTACGAACCACGCGGAGCTCCCAGCATCTCGTTGGCGCGATTGGCGAGCACCTCGTTCACGTTCATGTTCAGCGAGGTCCCTGCCCCGGCCTGATAGACATCGATCACGAAATGTTCGCGGTGCTTCCCGCTCAGGATCTCGTCGGCCGCGGCGATGATCGCGTCGGCGAGGCGCGGTTCCAGACGCCCGGTCTCTTTATGCGTCAGCGCCGCGGCGCGCTTTATCTGCACGATAGCGGTAATAAAAGACGGGCGGGCGCGCAGGCCGCTGATGGGAAAGTTCAGCTCCGCGCGGCGCGTTTGAACGCCGTAGAGCGCTTCGGCGGGAACGTCGAGGGGGCCGAGTGGGTCTTTCTCGCTGCGTGTGGTCATGTCGTGATGGGAATGTTCAGCGCGTCGGCGAAACGATTGAAGAGACTGAACGCGGTCGCCACGGCCGTGATCTCGACGATCTGTGGCGCGGTCCAATGCTCGGCCAGCGCCGCGAAGGTCGCGTCGTTCACGTACCCGCCGGGCGCCGCGACTTCGGATGCATAGGCGAATGCGGCCGACCAACCCGGCTCGAAGCCCGAGTAATCGTGCTCGGCCAACGCGACGAGTTGTGCGTCCGTGCCACCCTGCTTCCGCGCGAGCTTGCTGTGCGACGCCAGGCAGTATGGCGTGCTGTTGATCTGTGAGACCCGGCAGGCGATGAGCTCTTTGAGGAGCCCGCTCACCTCGCCCGGACCCATGACCGCATCGAGATGCGCGGCGAGCGTTTGCGCGATCGTCGGCCGCAGGGCGGCAATGCGAAACAGGTTGGGGACCCGGCCGCGTTGGCCGATAAACTTGTCGAACATTTCCCGAGTCTCGTTGGGCACGTTGGCCGTGACATCGACCATCGGGAGACGCGGGGCATCAACGGCTGTACTGTCCATAGGACCTCCAAGCAGCGATAACGATGGCCAACGCAGCGATCATGGCGATGCCGAAGAACGCGACGCTCAGCGCATGGAGCCGGCCAAAAGCCATGCGGCCGGCATCGGTCTCCGGTAACGCCTGTAGTTGATGGATGCGGCGACCGATACTGAATTGATCGATCGCGCAGGCGCCAGCCATCACGAATCCCGCCCAGCGCCGCCACGATCTCTCGACAAGCGCCGCGCCGAGGCCAATGGCAAGGCCCGCAATAAACAGAGCCGAAAGCATCCGGCCGATGAGGGCGCCCGCTACCGTCGTCGAGGGAAGGACCGCAAACACCGCGGGCGCGACGGACGCCGTGAAGAAGATCGCGGCGCCGAGCCAAGCGGACATCGCGACGGCGATCACCGGCGCGCCAAGGGCCTGGCGAGACCGCTCAGGAACGGATTGGAGCGGAGCTCCTCGCCCACGGTCGTTGAGCGACCGTGGCCCGGGTGGAGAACGAGTGAGCCATCCCAGCCTGCCGCGCGCTCCAGGGAGTGGAGCATGGCCGCGGGATCGGCCAATGGGAGGTCCGTGCGTCCGATCGAGCCGGCGAAAATGAGATCGCCTGGGAATGCGATCCCGGGGGCCAGGAAAGCAACCTGACCAGGCGAGTGACCCGGCACGTGCACGACATCGAACGTCGTGCGGCCGAGTTGGAGCTTGTCACCCTCTGCCAACTCGACGTCAGGCGGAGGGGGCTCATCGAACGGTACGCCGAACGTCTCCGCGAACTTCGCGCCGTCATCGTAGAGCGGGCGATCGGCGGGGTGGAGATAGATCGGCACGTCGTGGACCCGGCGAAGCGCGGCGATCCCGCCGATGTGGTCGACATGGCCGTGCGTCAGCCAGATCGCGCGCAGGGTCGCATCGGAGGCGCGCAGGAGCTCGATGAGACGATCGCCCTCTTCGCCCGGATCGATGTAGATGGCATCGCGCGTCTCGGGGTCGACGACGAGATACGCGTTCTCCTCGAACGGGCCGACGAGTGTGGGTCGGACCGTGAGCGGGCTCACGTCCAGCCGCCGAGGTTCAAATGCGAAGTCTGGACGGCCTCTTCGACGTCCTTGTCGGTTGAGCCGCCGGCCTCGCGCAGGTCTTTCAGGTACTTGTCGGCGGCGATGGCCGCGGTCGTGGCATCGCCGGAGGCCGTCGTCACCTGACGGGTGAGTTGCGACCGGAGATCGCCGGCGACGAATAAGCCCGGGATCGAGGACATCATCGCGCCGTCCGTCACGACGTAACCCAGCGGGTCGTGCGTGTAGTGCGCCTTGATGATATCGGTGTTCGGCTTGAAACCAATGAACACGAACAGGCCGGTGACATCCAACACGGAACGGTCTCCGGTCAGGACATTTTTCAGGCGAAGGCCCGTCATCAGGCCGCCTGGCTTTCCAATGACCTCCTCGGCGACCGTATTGAACACCACCTCGATTTTGGGATTCGCGAACACGTGCTTCTGGACCACCTTCGACGCCCGGAATTCGTGGCGGCGGTGGATCAGGTAGACCTTGTCGGCGAATCTCGTGAGGTAGTCGGCTTCTTCGCACGCGGCGTCACCGCCGCCCACAACGGCGATCGTGTGCTTTTTGAAGAAATTCGCGTCGCAGATCGCGCAGTAGCTCACGCCGCGGCCGGCGAACTCGAGCTCGCCCGGGATTCCGAGCTTGACTGGCGTACCGCCGGACGTGACGATCACGGCCGGCGACATGTAGACGTCGCCCGAGTCGGTCTCGGTGGCGAACATCATCTCGTCGACCTTCTGCACCGAGCTCACGTTCGTGAAGTTCACGAACGTCGCGCCAAATTTCTTGGCGTGTTCCTCGAAGCGCTGCGCGAGGTCATCGCCCTTGATCATCGGGAAGCCGATGACGTCATCCAGGTATTCGGTGCGGAGGAGCTCGCCGCCGGAAAGCCCTGCTTCGAGGACCACCGTGCGGAGCATCGCGCGGCCGGCGTAGAGGGCTGCTGTCATTCCGGCCGGGCCGGCGCCGACGATTACGACGTCGTAGTCGCGAATGATCGCCATGACTGAAATCTAACCGGGGTTGCCGATGGACAGGATCGCGAGCGCGCCATGGCAGTGTGAGACCGTGCCGACCAACACTTGCGCCGCCTTGTCCGCGGCTGTCTCCTGTACCAGGCGGTCGGCAGCCAGGACATCGGCAACGTTCAGCATGCCGACGCCGTAGGCGCGGTGCGTCACATGGAATAGAGCCGGGCCGGAAATGCCCTCTTGCGCGACATACTCCCGAATGGTTGCCGGCATCGTCCACGAGCGAGGGCCTTTTGTATGCGGGCACGTCGCTGGCTCAATGCAATTGATCGGGCACATCCAGGTGGCGAAGCTCACGTAGTGGACGCCATCTGGCGCTGCTCGTTCCCACGGGGTTGGTGGGGGTGACGGCAAAGGACGGGTCGTGATCTCGCGATCTGGCCAGCGCTCTTTCGCGCGATCGCGGACCCATTCGTACATCAGGTGCGGCATCAAGGGCGAAGGGACGATCGCATCAGAATTACGCGTGCCGCCTTCGGCGGCTACGCTCAAGTATTTCCGGAAGTACGACGTCCAGTCGCCGACGACGAGCGACGCACCGGAGGCGAGCGACGCACCGGGGGCGAGCGACGCACCGGGGGCGAGCATCTCGGCCGCGGGGCAGTCCGGACGGCGATCCACGACGACAACTCGGTCCCAGGTCAGCGCACCAGCGGCGCGGGCACGAAAGAGTTGTCGGAGATAAAACGAGCCGTAGCAACCTCCGCCAACGATCGCGATCAGCCCGTATGGTTCAGGCGCCGTCCTATGTTCTGACATGTCGGCCACCGTCGACGATGATCGTCTCACCGGTGACGTAATCGGCAGCGATCACGTACAGCATGGCCTGCACCACATCGTCCGGCGAGCCGAGGCGTTTGAGTGGCGTTGTGCTCACGAGGCGCGCGCCGTCGAACCCGTCGGGGAGCAGCACCGCACCCGGCGCAATGGCGTTCACCCGGATGCGGGGACCGAGCGCGTGGGCCAGCGCTTGGGTGAGCGCGACGACGCCGGCTTTGCTGACGCAGTGCGGGATAAACTCCGTCCACGCCTCGAACGCCGCCAAATCGGCCATGTTCACGATGACGCCGCCGTTCACCATTCGGCGGGCGGCCGCCTGGGACGTGAAGAACTGGGCTCGGAGATTGACGGCGAATGTCGTATCCCAATTCGCGGGCGTCACGTCGGCGAGCGCGACGCGCTGCATGATGCCGGAGGAATTGACGAGGATGTCGAGGCCGCCGAGCGTGTCGGCGACGCTATCGACGAGCGTGCCGGCGGCGTGCGGGTCGGCGAGATCGGCGGAGAACGCGCGCGCGTTGCCGCCCGCATCGCGGATGGCGGCGACGGTCTCGAGCGCGCCGGCCGTCGATGCGTGAAAGTGCACCGCGACGCGGGCGCCCGCGCGGGCCAGCCCGAGCGCTAGCGCGCGACCCACGCGCTTGCCGGCGCCCGTTACGAGCGCGATGCGGCCGGCGATCTCCATACATCCGCGGGGCGATAGCGCGCGGCGCGCGCGGCCTGCGCCTCGTTCCAGTCGTCCGGCACCTTCATGACACCCAGGACCCGTGGGCCATCGGTCGCGCCGTGCCAGTCGGACCCGCCGCTGCGCAGCAGGTCGCGGTGACGGGCAAGCGCGTTGAGGCGGTTCATGTCGTCCATCGAATGACCCGGGTGGGACACTTCGACGCCGTCGAGACCGAGCGCGACCATCGCCTCGACGCGTTGGCGCGTGCCGTCGCGGCCCGGGTGCGCCCAGATCGCGACGCCGCCGGCATCGTGAATCAGCCGGATCGCGTCGGCGATCTCCAGACGCGGTTTCTCTACATACGCCGGTCGCTCGGCGCCGAGCCAGCGATCGAACGCCTCTCGCAGGTCTCGCACCCAGCCGCCGGCGACGAGCGCGCGGGCGACGTGCGGGCGGCCGACGGCACCCGGTCCGGCCTCGGTCATGACCGCTTCCATCGTGATGGGCACGCCTCCCTTATTGAGCGCGGCGACGATGGCCTCGGCTCGGGTCACGCGATCGGCTTGAAAGCGCGTCAACGATGACGAGATCCGGGAGACGTCGTCGAGGTGCAGGCCGAGGATGTGCACCTCGACATTCCGGTCATCGATCGCGCTCAGCTCGACGCCGGCGACGACCGCGACGCCATTCGCCGCGCCCGCGGCGCTGGCGGCCGCTACCGCGGCGACCGTGTCGTGGTCAGTGACCGCGACGGCTGTGAGGCCGAGCGCGGCGGCCTGCGCCAGGAGGGCTTCGGGAGACGCCGAGCCATCGGACGCCGTCGTGTGGGCGTGAAGATCAACCGGCGTAGTGCGCCTCTGGGGACGTCGCTGAAGGTTGAGACTGGGCGAAGAGGCGCACGAGGTCGGCCTCGGAGAGCTCGGCGAACGATTGCTCGCGCGAGCGGGCGCCGAGTGGGGAGTAGCGCGTCACGCGCACCTCGCGCGATGGGGTCGTGCGCGTGAAGATCAGGCCGAACTCGTCGCGGTCGTATTGGGTGACGTAACCTGACGGCGCTACGCGCCACGTTTGGCCACTCACGGTTATCTGACGTTCGGGCATCGTTACAGCGCGACCTCGCGATAAATACGTTCAGGATCGGCACCCGACTCGGGCGCCGAGGCATGCGCCGCCGAGAGCGCGTCGACATCCTTGCCCTCGGCGAACTCGATGAACGCCCCGGCGAGCGCGGCGTCCTCGAATACCCAGTATTGGCAGCCGTGCGACTGGTAGTGCGTGCGCAGCGCGCGGGCGCGGGTGAAGAAGCGGTCCCGGTCCGGCGGTGGCACGATCGTGCGGTTCATCGTGAGGGCGTGCGACACGGTCAGAGTGCCGCCTCGGGAAACGTCTCCAGTTGCTTCTTCACGAAGGCGAGGAACTCGTCGGCGACCGCGCCGTCGATCAGGCGGTGGTCGAACGACAGCGAGAAGTAGGCACAGGTGCGAATCGCGATCGTGTCTTCGCCATCTTCGCCCTCGATCACCTTTGGGCGTTTCTCGATGGCGCCGATGCCCATGATCGCGACTTGGGGCTGGTTGATGATCGGGGTGCCCATCAACGAGCCGAAGACGCCGGGGTTCGTGATGGTGAACGTGCCCTCTTCGACTTCTTCGGGCTTGAGGCGCTTGGCGCGGGCGCGGGCGGCGAGATCGTTGAGTGCGCGCGTGAGTCCGACCATGCTCAGCTCGTCGGCATGCTTGATCACCGGGACGATCAAGCCCCAGTCGAGCGCGACGGCAATGCCGATATTGTATTGCTTGCGATAGATGACATCCGTGCCGGCGACCGAGGCGTTAACCGCCGGGAATTGGCGGAGGGCGTCGACGGTGGCCTTGATGATGAAGGGCATGTACGAGAGACGCTGGCCCGAGGCGGCTTCGAATTCGGCGCGCTTCTTGGCGCGGATTCGGGCGACGCGCGTGAGGTCGACTTCGAAGACCGAGGTCACGTGCGCGGAGGTGCGGCGCGACAGCACCATGTGGTCGCTGATCAGCGCGCGCATCTTTGACATCGGCTCGACGACGTCGCCGGGCCATGGTTCCGGCAGTGGGCCCTCAGCGGCCACGTGCGGCACGGCCGGACGACCGACGACCGGCGGCTTCGCCGCGCGGTTGGCGATCAAACCCTCTATGTCGCGCTTCGTCACACGGCCCGCGATACCTGAGCCACTCAACGAACCCAGTTCGATCCCGTGCTCGGCCGCGATTTTTCTTACTAACGGGGAGGACTTCGTCCTCACCCTCTCTTCGAATGAGGCGCCATTGCCATTGCCGACCGCAGCCGGTGCTGCGGCGGGCGACTTGGCGGCGACAGCGGGAGCTGGGGTCGAGACGGGGGTAGCGGCGGGCGTACCAGCGGGAACACCGGCGGGGGCAGCAGCCGGGACGGCGGCTGCGACATCCGTCTCGATGCGGGCGACGACTGTTTGGACCGCGACGGTCGAGCCTTCGCCCACGAGAATCTCGGACAGGCGGCCGGCGGACGGGGACGGGATCTCGGCGTCGACCTTGTCGGTCGAGATCTCGAAGAGGGGTTCGTCGCGCTTGACGACGTCGCCGACTTTCTTGAGCCACTTGGAGACGGTCCCTTCGGCAATGGACTCGCCCATCTGCGGCATAGGCACATCTATACGAGCCACGGTTCTATCCTCGCTTCTTCAACCGGCGCAACACGAGCACCGGCAAGGTGATTGCTCCGACTAGTCCACCGACGCCGGCGAATATCCACCAATTGCACGCCGGCAAGCCTTCCGTATACGGACACTTCTCTATCCAACTGTACACTCGCGCCACGAGGACGCCAACCATCGCCATACTGAAGAACCCGGCGACGGTCATGAGACATCCGAGCACCAGCTGAGGCGGCCTCCCCGGATCAGTACTGGGCAAGGCGGCGCACGCCAGCGATGATATCCGCCGTCTGCGGCAGGACGTAGTCCTCGAGCGGCGGCGAATACGGCAGCGGGACATCGGCCGCCGTGATCCGCAGCACCGGGGCATCGAGCCATTCGAATGCTAGCTCGTTGATCCGGGACGTGATCTCGCCGGCGACGCCACCTGTTCGCGTGTCCTCGTGCACGATCAGCGCGCGATTTGTTTTTTTCACCGTGGCGACAATCGCTTCGTCGTCCATCGGCAGGAGCGACCTCAAATCAATCACCTCGACCGACAGGCCGTCTTCTTTCTCTAGACGCTCGGCGGCCTCCAGTGACTTCCACACCGTCGCAGCGTAGGTAATGATCGACACGTCTTTCCCTTCACGGGCGACACGTGCTTTGCCAATCGGTACGAGATGATCGCCCGTCGGTAACTCTTCCTTGATGCGACGATATAAATACTTGTGCTCGAAGTAGAGCACACAGTCGTCGTCACGGATGGCCGATTTTAAAAGGCCTTTTGCATCTGCCGCCGTGGCCGGGTAGACAATTTTCAGACCCGGCGTATGCAGAAACGCGGCTTCCGGGTTTTGTGAATGGAACGGTCCGCCGCGGACATATCCGCCGCTCGGTCCGCGCACCACCATGGGGCACCCGAGCATCGCGCGGTAGCGCGCGGTGGCGACGTAGTTCGTCAGCATGTCGTAGCCGCACGAGATGAAATCAATGAATTGCATCTCGCACACCGGGCGCATGCCCATGTGGGCCGCACCCGCGGCGGCGCCAACGATCGCGGCCTCGGAAATCGGCGTGTCGATCACGCGGGCATCGCCAAAGCGCGCCGCAAGACCCTCGGTGACTTTGAACGCGCCGCCGTACGCGCCGATGTCCTCGCCGAGGCAGAACACGTTCGGGTCGCGCTCCATCTCCTCGAACAGCGCCTCGCGAATCGCCTCCAGGTACGTCGTCTCAGCCATCGTGGGTACCCCACGAGGCTGGGCGCTCGTGCGCTGTGACCGCTGAGCGAATGCCCTCGCGGAACCAGAGTGGCGGGACGATCGACGGTTCGGCGTAGACGCCGACCAAGGCATCGGTCGGCTCTGGCATAGGCGACTTCTCCGCTTCATCCGTCGCCGCATCGATCTCGGTTCGAATGCGATCGTCGATTGTGCCGAGCTCTGCGCTCGTTACCCCATCCGCATTCAGTACGGCGATATAGCGGTCGATCGGGTCGTTTTCCTTTTGCCAGCGCTCGATCTCGCCGGGCGGCACGTACGATTGATTGTCGTGCTCGGCGTGGCCCTTGCGGCGGTACGTGATCAGCTCGATCAGCGTCGGTCCCCCGCCTTTGCGAGCCCGGTCGACCGCACGCTTCGTGATCGCGTACGTCGCGAGGACATCGTTGCCGTCGGCTTGCTCGCCCGGGATGCCATAGCCGATCGCCTTGTCTTTCAGGTCGCGAGCGGCCGTTTGCTTTGAGAGCGGCGTCGAGTAGGCGTAACCGTTGTTTTCGACGATCACGACCAGCGGGCATTGCTGTACAGCGGCGAAGTTGATTCCCTCGTGGAACGCACCGGTCGACGTTGCGCCATCGCCGACGTACACCAGGCGCACGCGATCTTGGCCGCGCATCTTGAATGAGAGCGTCACGCCGGCAATCACCGGGACCATGTCGCCCAACTGCGAGATCTGGCCGACGAAGCCGCGAACGAGGTCACCGTAGTGGATATTCAGCTCGCGGCCGCGGGTCGGGGAGTCGCCCTTCGCCATGTATTGGCGGATGATCTCCAAGGGCCTGGCTCCCTGCACCAGCATCGAGCCGAGATTGCGGATCAACGGCGAAAGAATGTCGCCCTTTGAGCGATCGAGCGCATACGCGCTGCCGACGGCATCTGCTTCTTGGCCGAGAGAGCGAAAGAGGCCGCCGACGACCTTCGTTTGGCGATACAAGTTCACCAGGCGCTCTTCGAGCGACCTCGTGAGGCGCATGTAGTAATAGAGCTCGAGCTTTTGGGCACGATCGAGCTCGGCGGACTCGGCGGCGGCTTTACGACGAACAGCAGTCGCCATCAGTACGCGGCCTCGATCGTGTGCGTCGGCTCGGTCACGCGATGGAGCGAGACGAAGAATCGCTTGACATTCTTGTCGAGCCGACTCTCGCCGATCTGATCGGTGCGCACCTCGACGAACGTGTAGTGTCCGCCCTCGGCGCGCACGCGCACTTTCACGGCGCCGAGCGTGCCTGCGTACGAGCGCTCGCGCGGGCCACCGCCGTCCTTCGTGGGGACGAGGCTGAGCGGTGGCGCCGGAAAGAAGGCGTCGGCGGCCGCGAGGACGTCGGCCGCATCGAGCGACGTGCGATAGAAGAGGAGCACGGTCAGCGAACCTGGTTCGTGTCGGACGCCGAGAGCACTTCTTGAGTCCAGTCCATTTTCTCGATCTTGTTGGTCGTGGTATCGCGGCGAAATTGCAGGCCCATCGCCCAGTTGCCGGCGACCACGAAATTGAGTTTCCCCGTGTACGTGCCCGGCTTCGCGCCAGGAACGAGCCCGTCCCATGTCTTCGCGCCTTCGCGCACCTCGGCGTAGATCCGGCCGTCCGCGCCCTCGATCGGCTGGCCCGAGGACTTGTCGCGCGCGATCACCGTGAACTTCACGTCCTGTCGCGCGTGGGGCGGGACCGGATCCGATGTGATGATGAACGCCATATCGTCGGTCCATTCGCGGTGCGGCGGCGGCCCTTGCTGACTGCAGGCCAAGAGGGCGAGTCCCGCGACGATCCATTTCACGCGTAGTACTCCAGGCCCAAGTGCGTGATCTGCTCTTCGCCCATCAGGTGGCGAAGCGTGTTCTTGAGCTTCGTCTGTTGGATGAAGAGATCGTGCTCGGGCTGAAGGCCCGGCGCGGCCATCGGGCTCTTGTAGTAGAACGAGAGCCACTCTTGAATGCCCTTGAGGCAGGCGCGTTGGGCGAAGTCTGAGAACAGGGCGAGGTCGAGGACGAGCGGTGCCGCCAGGATCGAGTCGCGGCACAGGAAATTCACCTTGATCTGCATCGGGTAGCCCATCCACCCGACGATATCGATGTTGTCCCAACCTTCTTTGTTATCACCGCGTGGTGGATAATAGTTGATGCGCACGACGTGGCTGAAATCTTTGTACAGGGCCGGATAGACATCGGGCTGCAGTATCGTGTGCAGGACGCTGAGCTTGGACTCTTCCTTCGTCTTGAACGACGCAGGATCGTCGAGCACTTCACCATCCCGGTTACCCAGGATATTTGTAGAGTACCAACCCGCCAGGCCGAGCATCCGGGCTTTGAGGCCCGGGGCGATGACGGTCTTCATCCAGGTCTGGCCGGTCTTGAAGTCTTTGCCGGAGATCGGTACGCCGCGCTCGTTCGCCAGGCGAATCAAGCACGGCATGTCGACCGTCAGGTTCGGCGCGCCGTTCGCGAACGCCACGCCTTCCATCAACGCCGCGTAGGCGTAGAGCATCGACGGCGCGATGCTCTCATCGTTTCGCTCCATCGCCTTCTCGAACTGCTCGAGGGTGGCGTGGGCGGCCCCGGCTTTGATGTAGATCTCGGTCGAGGCGCACCAGACCATCACGACGCGGTCCAGGTGGTGGCGCGACTTGAAATCGCGAATATCCTGGCGGATTTGCTCGGCCAGGTCGCGCTTCGTCTTGCCCTTCTTCACGTGCGTCCCGTTGATTCGCGTGACGTAGTGCTGGTCGAACGCGGCGGGCATCGGCGTGATCGTCTGCAGGAAATCGGATACGCCGGCGAGATCGGCCGGCGTCAGTACGCCGGCTTTGATTGCCGCTTGATATGCGTCATCCGGGATCGGGTCCCAGGCGCCGAAGATCAAGTCATCGAGGCCCGCGAGCGGGACGAAATCTTTGATCAGCGGCGAGCGGTTGTCGGTGCGCTTGCCGAGGCGGATCGTCGCCATCTGCGTGAGCGAGCCAATCGGCAGGCTCTTGCCACGGCGAATGCTCTCTACGCCGGCCATGAACGTTGTGGCGACGGCCCCTAGCCCTACGGTCAGGACTCCGAGTTTGCCCGTCACCGGGCGGACCGGGCTCGTCATACGTTGACCGCCTTCGCCGCCTTCGGCGGCTCGGCGGACACTGGGGCAGCCGAAGCATCCCCGGCCTCGTTTGATGATGAAGTCGGCACGCGCTTCATCGCGAGCGCCGAAGGCGCCGCGTTAGTAGTTGCGTGATACACAGCGACAATCCGTTGAATGGCGGTAGCCCACGAGGTGACGGTGAGAGAAACGATAATGGCGGCGAGGACCCAGCCATCGAGCGCAAGCCCGAAGAAGGCCTGGGGAGCCGAGAGCAGAACGACGCGCTCGGGGCGCTGCATGAAGCCCACTTTCGCGTCCACGCCCAATGCCTCGGCGCGCGCGCGCGTGTACGAGACGAGAAAGCCGCCGAGCAAGCCAACGAGGCAGACGGCGATCATGGGGACGTTGCCGTGCTGCGCGCTGGTCGCGTAGAAGAAGGCGAGGCCCGACATCACGGCGCCGTCGGCGATACGGTCGAGGGTCGAATCGTAAAAGGCGCCAAAGGCCGAGGTGCGTCCAGTCCGACGGGCGACGGTCCCGTCGAGCACGTCGAAGAGCGCGGTCACGCCGAGGAACCAACCACCGGTGCGGATGTGCCCTGAGCCGTAGATGCAGCCGCCGATGATGGAGCAGACCGTGCCAAGCGTGGTAATGAGGTTGGGGTGGACGTCATGTCGGACCAGAAACGCCGCGAGCGGCTCCAGCAGTCGTACGTACCCGGCCTTGATGGCGGTCCACAAACGTTTCATGCTGGAGCCCCTCGAAAAAATTAACTCACGGCAGGACCCACGTGTAGTTGTTGGTGAGGTTCACGTTCGCCTTCGTGTAGGTGCTCGAGCCGTCGGACGTCGTGGCCTTCAGCGTGACCTGCGTGTTCGCTGGAATGCCCTTCACCGGCACCTGCGCCGTGCTCGTGCCCTGGACCTGGCTCAGGAATGTGTCGACGCCAGCGTTCGTGACGAAGACGTTCACGGGCTTCGTCAGATTATTGGTCACGGTCAGCGTGTACGTCGGTCCCGACGGCTGCGCCGGGGCGCTGGTCGTATCGACTTTCCGATGGCACGCCGCCACGGCGACGAGCGCCAACATGGCGAAGGCTCTGCGCATGTTCCTGTGTCCTCTCGAATAGTGGGAGACTAATGATACAACCAGAAGCGCCGGGAGCGGCGCTCGAACGCTAAGTCGGTCGGGATCGTCTTATCCAGCACCGCGTCCGGATCGGCGCCCTGCATGAGATTCGCCCGGAGCGCCCCGCTGCCGAATCTCAGGTCGAAGCCCAGCGTGTCGACGCGGAGCGAGTCCCGGTTCACCTTGGCTACCGCCCACAACAGGGCCGCGCCCACTCGGCCGACATCCAGCCGATCGCGATCCGTGACCTCGATGCGAATGGCGTTCACGCGGCGGCCCGCGTACTTGCCATCGGTCGGGTGGTCAGGCGTGAACTCGGTCGGACGGAACCGGACGCCGGGGAGGCCGAGATTCGCGAGCTGACTCGCTACAGCCTGCGCATCGAGCCATGGGGCGCCTAATTGCTGGAACGCCTCCGGCGTTCCTCGCCCAACGGACAGGTTTGTGCTCTCGAACGGCACGACTGCCGGATAGACGATTTCGCTTGCCAGCGATGGAAGGTTTGGCGAGGGAGGAACAAAAACCAAATGGGTTTCGTCCCACCACAGATCTCGACGCCAACCACGGGCTGGGATCACGTGCAGCGCTGCGTGGAGCGTCAGGGTGTCGTTAAAAAAACGGGCCAGCTCGCCCATCGTCAGGCCGTGCCGGAGCGGCATCGGGTAGAGGGCGAACGGGGCGGCCGTGTCGGCGATCGCGCTATCGAGGATGGCTCCCTGGACGTGTGTGCCGGTCAGGGGATTGGGGCGGTCTAGCACGACGACCGGGACGTGCAGTCGAGCACAGGAGCGGAGGGCTTTGATCAGGGTCCCGACATACGTCCATGTGCGTACTCCGACATCCTGGAGGTCGAAGACGAGGAAGTCGAGATCCGTGAGCAATGAGTCCGGGGGAGCGAGGATCGTTTTCCCGTACAGCGAGTACACCGGAATGCCAGTTGACGAGTCGACGGTGTTGCCCACAAACGGGCGGTCTTCTCGCCCACGGAGCCCATGCTCCGGGGAGAAAATGCGGATGAGATGGAGATCAGAGCGGGCTAGGAGATCAATATCCGACACGCCTCGCTCATTCACGCCGGTCTGGTTCGTGATCAGGGCGATGCGCTTGCCACGGACGAGCGCCATGCTATCCTGCAGCAGCACGGTAATCCCCGGCCGCACGCGAGAGCCATGACGGGCAGGAGGTGGGTCTTCCCCCGGGCCGTGGCCAATGCATGCGGCCATCACGATGGCTAATATCGCCCTCCCCGCCTTGGTCGTCATTCGGGCATGAATCTACACGCTTTGGACTGGGCCATCGTCGCCGCGTACTTCGCGTTCTCGACGATCGTCGGCCTCGTCTTCACGAAGCGCGGCGGCGAGAGCCTGAACGAGTACTTCCTGTCGGGCCGGGACGTCCCGTGGTGGCTCGCGGGGACCTCAATGGTTGCCACCACGTTCGCGGCTGATACTCCCCTGCTCGTCACCGGCCTGGTCGCAAATCACGGCGTGGCCGGCAACTGGCTCTGGTGGAACATGGTCATGAGCGGCATGCTGACCGTGTTCTTCTTCGCACGGCTGTGGCGTCGTTCCGGCGTGATGACCGACGTCGAGTTCGCCGAGATTCGCTACTCGGGGAAGCCCGCCGCGGTCCTGCGCGGATTTCGAGCGCTGTATCTGGGACTGCTCATGAACGTGCTGATCATGGGCTGGGTCACCCGCGCCATGATCAAGATCCTGACGATCTCGCTCGGCATCAATCCGATCACGGCCGTGGCCATCTGCTTTGTCGCGACGGTGCTCTACGCGGCCGCCGGTGGATTGTGGGCCGTGCTGTGGACCGATCTCGTGCAGTTCATCATCAAGATGGGCGCGGTCATTGTGCTCGCCGTATATGCGGTGCACGCCGTGGGCGGCATCGACAAGCTCAAGGCAGGCGTTACCGCGCATTTCGGGAGTGAGACGGCCGCCCTTTCGGTGTTGCCGATCGCGCACGGTCCTCACGGCTTCCAGGCCTATGCCTGGATGCCATTGCTCACCATCAGCGTGTTCATCGCGGTCCAGTGGTGGGCATCGTGGTATCCCGGCGCCGAGCCCGGAGGCGGAGGGTACGTCGCGCAGCGCATCTTTGCGGCGAAGACCGAGCGCGATGGGGTGCTGGCTACCCTGCTCTTTCAGGTTGCGCATTACGCGCTGCGGCCGTGGCCCTGGATCGTGACCGGGCTCGCGACGGTCATCTTGTATCCGAATCTGGTCGACAAAGAATCAGGCTACGTGCATGCGTACGTCGACCTGCTGCCAACGCCCTGGCGCGGGGTCATGATGGCCGGGTTTGCGGCGGCGTACATGTCGACGATCGGGACCCAGTTGAACTGGGGGGCGTCTTACCTCGTCAACGACTTCTACAAGCGGTTTATTCGGCGCGACGCCAGCGACAAGCATTATGTGGCCGCTTCCCGGCTTGCGACTATCGGGTTATTTGCAGTCGCCATTGCCGTGACGACGCAACTTTCATCTATCGAGCGGGTGCAGAAGTACTTGCTGGCTATCGGGGCCGGGACCGGGTTGGTGCTCATTCTTCGGTGGTACTGGACGAGGATCAATGCTTGGTCCGAGCTCAGTGCCATGATCGGGTCGCTCGTGGTCTCCACCATTGCCATGCAGACGATCTTTCCGAGGTTCGCGCCCGGGGACCCCAATGCCGACGCCTGGGTCATGATCGTGACTGTCGGGGCGACAACGGTCATCTGGCTCACGGTAACCATGCTGACGCCCAAGGAACCGGCCCAGGTGCTCGATGCTTTTATCAAGCGGGTGAGGCCCTACGATACCCAATGGGGCCCGGCATGGGCGAATTGGGTGGCCGGCATTGTGGCGGTGTACGCCACCCTGTTTGGCATTGGGAAGCTCGTCTTCAAGGAAACTGGGGCCGGGTTGGGGTTAATTGCTTTGGCCATAGCGGCTTTTGCTTGGATCGGACGGTCGTTTCGGATATATTCAGAGGATACGAGGAGGAGTGAAGGATGAGCACAACGCAACAGCCCGATGTGGCGCTCGTGGTCACGCCCGTGGCCTGCACCGAGGTCAAGAAGTTCATGGAGACCGAGGGCGTGTCGCCCGAGGTCGGTGGGCTTCGTGTCAGCGTCCAACCCGGCGGCTGCAGCGGCTTCCGCTATGGGTTGCTGATCGAGGATCAGAGCGCCGAGGATGACTTCATCGTCGAAGCCGAGGGGTTCAGGGTGTTTGTCGACCCGTTCTCCGCGCAGTACCTGCAAAACGTGACGATCGACTATACGTCGTCCATGCAAGGTTCGGGGTTCGTCTTCAAGAATCCGAACTCGACCGGCGGCTGCGGCTGCGGTAGCTCCTTCTCCGCATAACCCGCTCGGCGTTCACTCCCGCCGACCTGGCCGTCCTGCTCGCCTACTTGGCGGGCACGACGGCCGTCGGGCTCTGGCTCGGCCGGCGCCAGAAAGATTCTCGAGATTACTTCGTCGCCAATCACGCCATTCCGTGGTGGGCTGTGCTCATCTCGGTGGTCGCCACGGAGACGAGCGCCATCACGTTCATCTCCATCCCGAGCGTCGCGTATCTCGGTGACTTCTCGTTCTTGCAGCTCGCGTTTGG
>Ga0210387_10001236_pt1 | contig 19142 bp, 26 predicted proteins | sample IncBWC7OmetaG_FD_160108 | JGI IMG/M metagenome (GOLD analysis project Ga0210387, IMG submission 160108) | Forest soil microbial communities from Barre Woods Harvard Forest LTER site, Petersham, Massachusetts, United States - Inc-BW-C-7-O ...
CACGCTTGGCCGTTATTCATCTGCGATAAGAGCCGCATGCGCTAATGAGCGCTCGTGCGGATCTGTGCGGGGGGCGATCAGCAAATGGTCGTCCCTACCGCGACCTCAGCGAGAAATTGGCCGGGCCGGGGGCTGCTCCTTCATTTCCGGCGAACTTTCTATGCTTGATCAGCAGCCTCTTGAATGGCCCTTGGCGTAAAATAGTTGCGGTGTTTCCTTTCCCGCAATGTTAACCGAGGGCGTTTGGTCCGAAGTCTTGGTCGGCAAAGAACACCTGCGGCTCTTCTCCGAGAACAATGCCCAGGGTACGCAGGCCTCCGTCTACAACGTCAACACGAAGAGCTGGATTGCCCCGTCGGAAGCCGTTGAAGATATCGAGCAGGGCAAGGACAAAACAAAAGAGTACGCCAAGGTATACCTAAAGCATGTCGCAGACTCGGAGTTGCCGCCGTTGGAGTGGAAGACGTCCCGCTCGCTCTAAGCACTGCTACGTAATCTGCCTCATAAGAACCCGAGCTGACAGCCGGAACAGCCCTGTTGAGTCGAACTCATGGGCCGGTTACTCATTGACCCGGATTAGCGTCGATAATCATCCAGCGTGGGACGCCGCGAAAACAAGATCCCGCGCGGACCTTTGCGTTTTTCCCGCCCTCTGAAGTGTGCCTCGGTCAAATCTTTTCAGAAAGGACGGACTCGTTCTCCGAGAATGGCCTGTCGGGAAGTCCTTTGTATACATCATTCCTTTCGTCGACTGCCTATTTGTCAAATTTTCGGCAATGACAAGACGCACGGGTTTTACAACGACATGACATTCCTTTGACACTGTCAGGCCAACCCCATGCCATCCTAGGGTCAATTCGCTTCACGGACGGGTAGCCTGGCATCACCTCCTGGCAGACTGGCAGATTCTTACGGGTAAATTGACACACTGTTGACAACAGGGCCCGCACAAGCAGCGTAAATTTAGATTTTTTGGGACTCAAATCTACTTCTCATGCGCAAGGCGGACAAATGATTTCTGAGCTGCAATTCCGGCCATTGCGCGTTTCCCAGCCGTCAACCAAGTCAAAAAGGAGATTCCGATCTATGAGACTCTTGAAAATCAGTTCGCTGGTTTTGTCGCTCGCCGCCACGCTCGGGGTCGTTCCGGCCTTCGGTTCTACGTGCTCCAACGCCAGTCTTAATGGCGTGTTTGGTTTCATTAACGCCGGATATGATAGTTTGGGCGAGCATGGCGCAAGTGTCGGTCAGATCACTTACGATGGCAAAGGCAGGGTCAGCGGAGCATTTACACACAGTCACACCGGGACCATTTCAACGCTCACCTTCAAGGGCACTTACTCAGTTTCGAAGAACTGCACCGGCAGCACTGTGGAGACACAATCGAACAGCGTAAAGCAAACTAACAACTTCGTCATCGACGACGGCATGGACGGAGCGCAATTCATCCTTACCGATTCTGGGCAAATCCAGACTGGCTTTTCGCTTGCACAGGGAACTACCACCTGCGGTCTTACCGGAAAGGTGCAGACGTTCGCGGTAAGTCTGATCGGGCCCAATGCCGTCCTCGGTCCGGTCGTGTATGTCGGCCAAGTGATCCTGAACGGCAAGGGAAAGGTTTCCGGCAGCGGATCCTCCAGTATTGCGGGTTCGATTCATAAGGGTACGCTTACCGGAACCTACACAGAAGATGCGGACTGTACGGGAACTCTACGATTCACGCCCCCTGGGGGAAGCCTATCGAATTTCAATTTCGTCCTCGTCAACAGCGGGAAGGAATTGCTCATGATCGAAACGGACAACGGCACGACCGTCTTCGGAAACTCACAGCAGTAAGAAGGCGGGTGGCCCAAACAGCACAAAGTTCGTTGTTTGGGGGCGGCTGGCCCCGCCATCGCTGCCCCCCGAAAAAGCTATAAGAAACCTTCTCTTTCAATCCGCCGGTGCTGACGAAGCCTTAGTAATTGTCTCGGCAGGCGTTGGTGTCGCGTTGGTTTGAGTGCGAGATTGCGACATCGCCCTACCTAACTTTATGCCGGCGAGCAGCAGCGAGCTTTGCTGGCTCGGGGCCTTGATCAACCAGCCGCGCGGTTCTTGCTGGCCGACGAACCCACGGGCAACCTCGACAGTCAAACGGGCACGGAAATCATGAACTTCATTCGAGAGTTCAATGAATCTCTCGCCATGACGATCATCATGATTACACACGAGCGCGGTCTGGCTAAATGCTACGCGCGCCGCATGATCTTCCTTGGAGATGCCAAATTGGTTGGTGATCATTCTCATGTTGCTTCCGCTACCGGTGGGCAGACACGCGGAGGCACGATATGAAAACCTACGATATGGCCGAATTGGCAGTGCGCAATTTGCGCGAATCTATCTTGTGCAATTCACTGACGACCATCGGCATCTCCGTCGGCGTCGCCTCATTGGTGGCCATGCTTTCGCTCGGAATTGGTTTACAACAACTCGCGGGGCGGCGTCTGGAGAAGTCTGGGCTGTTCGACACTGTCGTAGTAGCTTCGCGGCGCGACCTGCACAGTTTCAATCGCGAACAGGAAGAGAACGGTCCTGCGCCAGCCGAGAGTCCCGCACTGGACGAAACCGCCAGGCAAAAGATTGCGCAACTCCCCAATGTTCTTGAGGCCTATCCAGACATCCGCTTCATCGCCGAACTTCGCTACGAAGACAAGCCCCGTTTGACCGTGATGGTCGGCTTGCCTTTTGCAGCGAAGCATAACGACGCCTTCGATGGTATGCAGGGCAGCTTCTTTTCATCGGACGCGGCGCCTGAAGTTATCCCGCAGAAATCGTTCGCCGCCCAATTATTGGGAAAAGTACCCAAAGCGGGTGGCGACGAACTGAGCGTCACGGAAGTGGCAAAACTCCTGCTCGGCAAGCAGCTAACCATGCGCTACGCCGAACGAACCGCAACTCCCGTAACTGATGCGGATAAGAAAGTCGGATCCTCTAACCCCGAGGGTGCCACCACCGAGGGTGCCACCTACTCGGTGATCTCGCGCGAGGTGACGCTTACAATCGTAGGCATTTGCGAAGTCGATCCCGACAACATGCTAGGCTACGGAACGGGCATCTTCTTGCCGCTAAAACTCGCGCAGAACTTGCACGTGATGCAACCTTCCGACATGCTCGATGCAACCAACATGGCAAAGGCTACGCCGGTCTATCCGTTGGTCGAAGTACACGTCAAGAGTCCTACCCAAGTCCAACCCGTCGAAGATGCAATCAAGAAGATGGGCTTCAATACGTTTACGATCGGCGGCGCGACAAGCAGCCAGCGGCAGTTTTTTGCGGTGGTCGACCTCTTTCTCGGAATCTTCGGCAGTTTGGCTTTGGCAGTAGCGTCCGTTGGAATCATAAATACGCTGGTCATGGCAACTCTCGATCGCCGCCGGGAAATCGGGATCATGAAAGCGATCGGCGCCAGCGATCGAGATGTCAAAGGATTATTTTTCGCCGAGGCTGGCGTGATGGGCGTGTTCGGCGGCGTCGTTGGGGTTGGACTCGGCTGGGCTATCGGACGGGTAATAAATTTGGGCACCAACGTTTACCTGAGACACCAGCATTTCCCACCCGAACAGATTTGGTTTGTGCCGTGGTGGTTGGTGATTGGTGCCATCGCGTTCGCGATCGTGGTCAGCGTGCTCTCCGGCTTATATCCCGCGAGCCGCGCTGCGCGGCTCGATCCCGTCCAGGCCTTGCGCTACGAGTAAACTCAATTTCATGCGCCTGGCGCAGCGATTTGTTCTCTTCATTCACTCTCTTCCCATCGCCACTCGGCCGCATCGAAACTAAGGCCAGCTTCGATGTAAACTCGCCGATAGCAAACTCCGTTACAAATGACTTTCTTCCTCCAAGAGTTCATCCTGCATATCGAAGCCAAATATCGGATTCGCCGGGGTTAGACAGATCCTCCTCCCGATTCGATGCTGGCCCTGCTCAGGGCAACAACCTAAGTAACCATTGGACTGCCGCCCGCCGGTGATACAGGCCACACCGACTCTAGTGTTGAAATATCGCGCTTACACTCATTAATTGGGGAGCGAGCGATCGATGAGGGGCGAGCCCATCAGTCAATGGCGTAAATGCAGCCAGATTGCATAGGCGCCCACCGCGGCAAAGCCCCAGATAAGGACACCGCCGACTCGCAGCCAAAGAACGTACCACGGCTTAAGAACTAGACCCGAGAACGGCCACGTTCTAATCAGGCTGTGCCTCTCGTACAAACCCCGATAGTAACTTTGCAGTCTGTCGGGATTTAGCAGGGCGAATCCGCCGAATAGAGCTAGTGCAACGACAATGATCGAGTCGCCGACGACGGCTACGAGATCGCCAAACTTATGCATGACTCGATTGAGCCGGGCTCAGGCTGGCCACCCAGACTTAGCTGGAAAGTGATGCCCGGAATGTGAAGACTATGGCAATGTCGCGAGTCCACCCGAGTCGTGTCGGGAAAGTTGAACACGAGAGTCGGCGTTTTCAGTGCGGACGCCAGGACCGAGACCGATGCGGCTTGCGGCAACTCTCCCACCCGCACCAGGTATTCGCGAATCTGTTCTTGATACTTCGTGCCCAACCCTATTGCGTGATATTTTTCTCCCGACGACTCCCAGTCACAAACGGCGCACGCCAGAACACGCTCACGCAGAAGTAAACCAGTTTCTCGATACTCACTCCTGGGACAGAGGAAGCATTATAGATTGTGAAGTCTTTGTCCGAATGAAGCTGAACTGACTGCCGAAGCAGGTCACGAAGCCGAAATCGACCATACTCTCGGTAGCAATGTCTCAAGACCCAGTTCTCGCCTTGGTAATCGAAGCGCTGCTCGCAATCGGAACACAGTAACGGCCGGACGGCTTGGAAGGAAGTTTGTTTGCGGCCTCTGGAAGAACCACCACCGGATTTGGATTGGAGTGGCCGCTCCGTGCTCGCATTAGACGATACAGCGCTTTCGGAACCATCTGGCTGTTGCGTAGCTCGCGATTCTCTTTGCAGAGTGCACATGTACTCATAAATGCTCCTACCGCTAGGGTCGATTGGCGAAGATATAGCGAAAGTATATCATGCCGGGATGGAAGAAGGAAGAAAGCGGGTTTTGCTGATCGCCGCCAGTATTCTAGCCGCACGCAAGCTGGCGATGTACGAAGGCGGGACGCGCGTACCAGCTACGGTTAACGCATTCGCGGACGCCGTGCGGCGGGCGGAAATGATAATGATAATGGCGGAGATCGACAAACGCTGCTAACCTACAGGCAGAATGAGCTGCGAAATCGTGATGGTTCGAGGCCTGGACGATGCGGATGGTTATCCCTGTGGAGGCACGTCCATTGCTGAGTGCAGCGACTGCGGAGCTAGTCTTTGCGAATTGCATGCTGATGAATGCGATCTTTGCCGATCGACGTACTGCAGCATGTGTCTGCTATTCCACATGGACGAACCCCATACTAAGCCGAACGCTGCGTCAGCAAAAAATGCGACTGAGCGACGAAGAGCGTAACGCCTGCCTCGACTGTTCTAAAAAAGAGAAAGCGCCCCGGACTCCTCCAAGTCAAGGACGCTTTCTCAGCAGCCCTCCCCCAGAGAGCCTGCCTGACGGCATTTGCATACACGTGATAGCGGACAAAGCCCTCGAACACAGAAGAGCCGCCTCCGCAAAGAAGCAACTTCGTTATTCCTGTGGCGACTTACGGGCCGGTTACGCTGAGCGCCTGGTTGTTGAGTCCGATCACTACGCACATAACCTTGTTACTGGCGAATGACGTACATGACGGACCCGCGATGAGTGGGGACCCTCCCACCTTGTTGTATCCGGTCCAGTTTCCATTGGTGTAGGTCTGTTCATAAAACAGTGAATCTTGCACGTTGATAAATCCGCACACGATGTTGTCGGACGATTCCAACGCGCAACTGTATGCACCCGGATAAACGTTGCCCGTGATTTGGCCCCAGCCAGTCCAATCTCCAGTGTTCCAGCCGTTGCCATTGAATTGATTCACCCAAACGACATCATTACCGCCCAGGACAACGCATGCCACACCACCTTCTACCGTGCCTTTTTTCTCCACTGCCAGGCAGAAAGGTGAATCAATGAAGTAGCCTCCAAGGGAGAAAACGCCTTGCCACCTCGAACCATCGAACAAGTCCGCGATAGTGGTGGTCGCATTGTTGACAATGGCATTTGCCTCACAAATGACATTACCGTCATCGTCACCCGTGCAAGCCGGGGCGTTGAGCAGTCCCGATGCCTGACTAGAGAACTTCCCCCAAGTCGTTCCATCGAACACGGAAGCGGTCAGAGCTCCGGTCTGGCTGCGAGCTCCACAAAGCACTCTTCCGGCATGGAGAAGCGCGCAGCTCGGATTCGAGTCAATGAGCCCGCTCGAGTCAATCAGAGAGCTCCATTTCTTGCCGTTAAACAGCGTACCTGTGAGCGTATTGGACGCGCTGGTCACGCCGCAGAATACGCTGTCGGTCCCGTCGCTGACGCAACTGGGATTGGAGGTGACGGTTCCGGAAAGATTGGTCCATCCGGACCATGCGCCATTGCTAAACTCATTCGCCATTAGCGTGCTGCTTTGGCTTCGGGCGACGCACATGACTTCGCTGGTGCTGAGTTGAGCGCACGACGGCTTGCCGGCCACTTTGGTGGTGCCTAAGCTCTTAAAACCGCTCCAAGTAGCCGACGCGGAAGGGATGAACAGCAAGGTGGAGGCAGCGATCACCAAGTAAGCGAGAATCCTGTATTTCATACTCACTCCTTTCATTTGTGTATGTTCAAAAGTGGCAAAAGCGATGAGCCTCAGATTCAGTCTGTGGCGCGTTTCGCTTCGTGCTCCTACTACGCATTACGCAAACGCGCAGGAAAAACTCTCACGGTGCTCCGAAATAATCGAACGCCGACACAATAGATCCTCGGCTAGAACGTGTAAATGGCACGGGTGAGGTAAAGGCGTGGCACAAATGAGCCAAGCAAGAGCGATCCCTTGGCGAGCCTGGGTCATCGGTAGCGGTCGGTTGAGTTACATATAATATGCCGCATGCACTGGGATATCCGAGATCGAGTCGAAGCGCTGAGGCGAGAGATATCTGAGATCCAGAAGCACAATCTCGCGTACCTGCAAATGCCCAGACCGCACCCCGTGGCAATGCACGATCATGAGAGACGGGAGCAGCGGTTGAAGGAAATCATGGACGAGTTAAGATCAATGACTGAATGGAAGAGACCTTAATATGGGTACGCCGCCGAGCAGACTTTCGTTGCCGGTTGTAATATATACCCTCTGCCGTGAATCACGAGCCAGTCCGCTGTAGTATCTGCCACCAACCCATAGACCTCACGAATACCGCTATCGATGAGAATGGGCAAGCCGTGCATGAGACCTGTTACGCGCATTCTGCCCTCCGTCGTGGCAATACGCAGGGGGAGTAGCTTTTTGCTCGGCAGAGCCTAACATTAAAGTAGAACCTATAGCTCTACAGGGTTCACTGTAGCGAGGCCGTGACCCTCCCCTTTGCCACAGAGCATTGTGCGGCTTGTCGGCAATGTCCTGCCCTGGGTGCCGACAACGCGCCGGTCGCGAGGGCGGATAAAAGGGAAGGGGCCGGTGGCGACTCCGGCCTATATTGCGGATTGGTGGCGGGATGGTACTGCGGCGATTGAAAGAGGCATTGCTAAATTATTCCGCTGATCGGGAGCGAGCAATACAAGCGATGCTGTAAGTGGGCGGAGAAAGGGCCGGAGAATGAGCATGCATCTGGCACAAGCCAGATCCTCTCCGGCCCGTGCTTGTCACGTCACATCATCAGAAAGAAAAGGCCGAACGCTGCGCGGAGGGCGCGAGCAATACTGTGGATATTGTAGTCACGCTTCCGCACAGATCGGCGGACGCAATTTGACGCCCGACCAACCTGCGCCAAATCTCCACCATCTCAACTTGTGCCGTTCGTCCAGGAGCGTGCGTAATGTACCGTGATCCCGAACAACTTCGACGCGAACTCGCTGATCTTGTAAATGAGCAAGCCGATACGGCGGAGATAGAGACGTTGACGGACGAAGAACGTCGCAGATACGAGGAGAGACAGGAGCTGATTAACGAATTGTGTGACGAACTACATCGTATAGCAACCACCATCCACAATGATGATGAGGAGGCCAGGGTACATCGAACGCTAAGCAACCGATGAATACAGTGGCTACAGCGTGCCCAGGATACCCGCAACGAGTCCGGCATGAACTCACCGAACTCATACAGGAACAGATCAACTCCATAGAGAAGGAAACCTACGGTGGCGCAACCGGCGTAGAGCGTTGCGAATACGAAGAGCGGTGGAAGCGCATTGATGAATTGCATTGCGAACTTCAGCGCTTAGAGTTTGCCGTATAGTGCTGTGGAACCTCGCCAGGGTGAAAGAAGGGCAGTCTCGCCTGGGACCGCCCTCTTTCAGTGTGGCTAACTTCGGGGGAGCACCACAGGCCACACTGTTCTCAAGTTCGGATTTATACCAGGTACGATATAACACTTCCGTTAGTCGCGGCAACGTCTGCTCGGGACAATAGCAATTGGCCCCTGGCTGGCAGACTTGTCGCCATGCCAGAGCGGACGCTAAAGGATATGACGTACATCGAGGGGGTTCCCGTCTTCGGTCGTTGTAGTCTGTGTGGTCGCCCCTTCCAGGTTCTGGCTGACACGACCACCGATGCCGAGCAAGCCACACGGGAGTTCTATGCCGCGTTCACGAGCCACGAATGTGAGGACACAGCCGGGTCGCGAAACAACACTGGCCACTAGAATGGCGATGTCTGCGATTGTAGCGGGAGATTCAGCGGCGTATCATCGTTCCAGCGAATCGAGGCGTGCTCATGCCTCACAGACGAGGAAATCCGAACTGGGGCACCGGACGACTCATCGAGATTCCCTGGCTGCCTACAGCATTCGACGAACAAGTCCAGAGGCTCGGATTGAACGAGCAGACTTGCGCGACATCGCAGCAGCTAGAGCAGTGGTGTAAGCGTAACAAAGACAGTCGCTACATCCCAGAGTGGCTTCTCAAGCATTGGCGGATAACCGTGGACCCGAACTTCAGCAGCTGACCATTGGGCAATCGTGATCTCATACTGGTTGAGGTTCTGAGACCATCTCATGCTGAGTGACCTCAGTCACTTGTGTCCGGCTGTGGCGGCACGTCATGCTCTTCCGATGAAGGGCGACCCACTCACCAGAAAGCCAACCGGCGTCGTCACCCGGCAACGACTCATCGAGTCGAGAATCGACATCCCTTGGGCTGATTACACGTATGCGATTCTCAACGAAGTGTCCGATGGAACCAAGAAGATTGATCTGGTGTACACAGTGGGTAGGGATACGAAGGTAATCTCCGAGAAAAGCTTTGACGACATGAGGAAGGCCGTTGCCAACTTGATAGAGCGTCACCGCCTCGAAAACCCGCGGCGCTAGGACGCCCGAGGACGCATTGGGGGATGCTAGGGTAATCCTAAACGCTATAAACGAGCAAAACGTGGCGGCTCGCTTGATGGTGCAGCCGTCAAGCTCATCGCAGAGGCCACAGCCGGAAGCCTCGATGCCTTCATAGATGCACTTTGGACCGACTGTCCGCAGTCGAGCAGGGATCTGTTTCATGAGCTTGCGTCTGGAGGTCCAATCGAACAAACAAAGTGTAGCCACTCAGACCTATTTCCATTGTTGGAGAAGGGCTTCGTCAAGAACTCAGGATCCAAAATTCAGAGTAGTTGCCGTTTTCTTGACCGATACATAGCTCATCATACTGCCCATGTTGGCAGCATGCTCAGATTGTTTGGATCTGCTGAGGCTTTTAAACGTAATGTTCGCCAGATTCTTGAAAGGCGCTTGTCCCACCTAAATGAGCTCGATTCTACTCTTAGGCGATACATCGCCAGAAGCATTGAAGATCTTCCTCACCATCCCGAGCTGTGCATCTCAAATGTGCGGGGCATAATTGATTGTGCGCTCGATCTGATTTGGGCGGCTGAGCTGGGCGCGAACGAGGTCATTCCACCTGAGTATTTCAAATATTGGGAAGATAGTAGGGAGAAGGGCGCCGAAGCATTCTGGAGCGGAAAATTTCCATCTAAGCGAGGAGATCAAGTTAGACTCCCGCATCTACTTACGGGAACAGAGAAAAGCGCGCCGAAAGCTAGGGCGGTGAGTCGGCAACCTATGTGTTAGTGAACTCCGCTCATGCCTTTGGCAATTTTGGTCAACACCTTGAAGGCGCGAGTATCGAAGTAACTCTGGCCTTTTCGGCAATGTCAATTTGTTTGGAGCTCGCCCCAAACCTCGAACGTGAGCTAGGGAAGAACTAAAAATCGGCCTTAAGACTCTGGACGTGAGGCTCTGTCCTAGATTTGCTTGCAATAACCCGGTGTCGGCTCCCTGTCAAAACCCAAAATCATCTATTTTTGAGCAGCAGAGCAGAGCTCTTTGCAGCCGTGCTGATTCAAGCACTTGTTCAGCCGCCGCAGAGCAGGTTTTTGGGCAGGACGCGTTGCAATGCTCCGCCCGTCGGCCTGCCAAGTGAATTGCTTACGGTTGCCTGTCATCTGCTCGCAATCGACGGCAGGTTTTCAATGATGCTTCTAACTTACCCGCACGAAAACTTCTGACTCGCTTGAAAAGCACTCACTTCTGCGTGATACCCGTTTATCGAGTGGAATCAGGCCCGCGGCTGAATTGCTGAATTATGTGCTTCGAAATAAGCATTTATCCCACATTCTCGGCCACGTGTGCTCCGGGCGCCAGAACAAGCGGCTTCCAGTCCAGACCCCTCCCCACTAGGCTCGCGTCAAGAAAATCGGCAGGCCCACCTTGCGATCGTAAGTAGGCCGGTAGCGCTCTGCGTTGTACATTGTGGCAACCTCCACTTTGCGCGGTCCTAGTTTAGGGTCAGGGATTGGCACCATCGCGTAGCAGCCGCTGCTGATCGCCGTCATCAGGCCGGTCTTTCCCTCTTGCAAAGAGTCCATCGCCATTCCGGCATAGGTACTGGCCACCATCCGGTCGACGAAATCTGGGCTGCCGGAGCGTAACTCGTAGGTCAGGTCGCTAACCACGGTTTCGTTTCCGGTGGCGGTCTTAATCTCGTCGCTCAGGTCCTCCGCCACGCTCATTTTCTTGCGGTGGCCGAAGGCATCGGCTGGGCCGTATTCCTTCACCGTGTAGCCTTCCCACTCGGCGCCCTCGGAAAGAATCACCAGCGAGTAGTTGCTGGGATTGTGGCGCTTGTCGGTGACCAGGATTTCGATAAGGTGCTCCAAATTCACCTTGTACTCGGGGATGCAGCAGCGCACCGATGTCACGTAGGCAGTGTAGAGCGCGGTGTAGCCGGCGTCGCGGCCGAACACTCGAAAGATGCCGATGCGCTCGTGCGAGCCCACCGTGGTCCGCTGCCGCTCGATGGCGTCCATGGCGCGCGTGATGGCAGTTGAAAACCCTATGCAATACTCGGTGTTGCGAACGTCGTTATCCATCGTCTTTGGCACCGCAATCACTCTCACTCCGTGCCGGTCAAGTTCGGCGGCATAGCTAAGCGTGTCATCCCCGCCAATCGCCACCACGTAATCTAGCCCCAGCGTCTCGATATTCTTCAGCACCGCCGGCGTCACGTCGAACACCGTGCTCGTTACGCCATCTTTCGTAGATTGCTTACTTGAAAACTCCTGCCCCTCGAGCGCCAGCGGCAGGTTTTGCATCTTGGTGGGATTGGTGCGTGAGCTGTGGAGATAAGTGCCACCCGTGCGATCGATAGTGCGGGTGTTCTCGCGGTTGAGCGGCTGGATATACCGCGACCGGCTCGCCGAATCTTTCAGATCGACGTGCGTCAATCCTTCCCAGCCGCGGCGGATGCCAAGGACCTCGCATCCGATTTCAGCCCCCCGGTACACGACCGACTTAATGACCGAATTCAGGCCCGGGACGTCACCGCCTCCCGTGAGAATACCGATTCTTTTTGCTGACATGAAAATGCTCCCTAAAAGTATGAAGTGCGGTTCAGGATTCTCAAAGTTGATTCTATAGAAGACGGCACCACGCATCGTCGGCGCGTCTATAACTGCCGCACACACGTGCCTTGTCCAGGATCAACAGGATTGCTTGCGCGATTTGGTAGGACGTCTTTTTGCGGGCGGATGGCGGTGAGAGCATCGTAGGATAGGGATACTCGCAAGCCTACGGCTTCACCCGGAATACTACGTTGCTCTGCAGCGTGCCGCCGGGCGTTGTAACGGTTGCGAAGCCGGTGGTGGCCCCTTGGGGAACTGTCGCCGTCAGATAGGTGTCGGAATGGACCATGTAGCTTGCCGCAGTCCCGTTGAAGGAGACGCCGGGTAGTTCCTGTGAATCCCTGACCGAGAATTTCCTCCTCCGCCCCAACCTTGCCTGAGTTGAGCACAAAGGTCACGAAGGGGCCAAAGCCCATCGAAAGTTTGTAGGCCGTGCCGCACCCCGGGTTGGCCTGGCTACAGGCCGAAGAGTCTCCGCCGAAAGCCGTTGTTCCGTAGAAGTTTCCGTCGGAATCTTGAATCATCCAGTAAGGTGCGTCGCCATCAGGACAGTTCGGCCATCCGTTTGCGCAAAAACTGTGCAGTGTAGTCAGCGTGCCGGTTGGTGTGTTCTGGAAAAGTGTGCCACAGACGGTGTTGCCGTTGCACCCCCGCCGCCCTCGATTGTTGTTCCGTAGAAGTTTCCGTCGCTGCCTTGAATCAGATCCATCGGTACGGAACCGTCGGTCAAGTTGAAGCTGTGCAGTATGGTCAGCACACCTTTTAGCGTAATTTGGAAAACTGGCTGGGCGTGGGTGTGATGCCGCGATGGCCTTTTGTACTTCGTCGCTCCTGAGCCATTCCTTGAGCGTGCGTGGAGTTAGATCCGGCTGGGAAAAGTCTGCATCATACTGCGGACCTTGCCAACGCTCAAAGCCTGGCTCGATGGCGGCGAATGGATCGGGGATCATTTACCTGGCAACTCCGACGCCAGCCGCATGCGGCTTTCCGGCGTGGTCGGTAGCAGTCGGTAGCTTGGCATCGGTGAGCGCGTCTTTGCCGTGGTTGCGTTTATTGAGTAGCTGAGTTTTTTCCTTCTGGCCAGCCCCGAGCTGTCCGTGGCCTGGAGTATCGCTAGCTTGCGTAGTGCTCAGCCAATTGTCCCCACCTGAAGGCTAGTGGTGGAAGCGGGTAGCTAAGTTCCGGCAAGAGGCATAACGCTAGCTGCTCCGGTAGCTCAATGCAACTGGAAAACCGCTAGTCCTGCCCTAGATATTCTTGGCGTAGGGCTGGCAGTGCGGGAAACACTACCGCCACTCGCCGCATCCGAATCGGGTGACAACGCCTGAAGCCAGCTATGCGTGGGCGAGAGCGCTATGGAAGCCGCGACCTTAACAAGACGGAGCTGAGAGTCATCGAACTCGTCGCGCAGGGACTCAAGAATAGCGAGGTGGCCGAGATCATCGGTGCTAAAGAGATGGTCATCAAGAATTACCTTCGCGTCATCTACGATAAGCTTGGGCTCTGGAATCGCGTTGAACTCGCGCTTTGGTATGAAGCTCGCAAACATCGCGAAGAAACGATGAATTGAGCGCCCGTCTCGACTGATTTTGGGAGTTGATCGTCATGGATGTTCCCGAGGGCCAATGGATCGCCGAATTACGACGGGAGATCGAGCACATTCAAGAGCAAAACAGGATATATCGCTCCAAGGGCAAGCATCCCGGGCATCGGGACCGGGCCGACAACGAACGGAGATTAGTCAGGCTCGACGATCAAGCGGGAGTTGGCCGCGCTGCGACCTAAATGACGTTGCAAGGTTTGAACTCACACCTTCGTAACTGGAGCCAATTCCGTCTCCCGAGCGAAAATAGACTTTCCAATGAATCAGGAGTCCATAGAATAGCTTCGCGTCAAAGCAGGTTCGCTCTACCAGCAGGCGTGGCTGGGGGTTGAGCGGGTACCCGTCAAAGCACGCGTTTTACTCGGGTTGTTCTTGGTCGCTGCTCCGCTCATGGCGATCCACACTGCGCTCACCTCTAAGGATGCCAATCTGCATTTGAAGCTGCAACACGGCTTCCGCGACGCGCAGCTCTCGGTATGGGTGGACGGCGATCTGGCTTTCTCTGGCAAAGTAACGGGCTCCGCTAAAAAAAGATTTGGCTTGATTCCCACCGACTCGGTCCGGGGCAGCTTGTCACAGATAATACCAGTTCGTTCTGGCCAGCATAATATCCGCGTGCGGATTGAGCCCGACGACGCAACGACGCAGGTTCGCCGATTGAGTGTGGACAGCGTTTTTGATGTCACGGTGGGCGGAAGGTTCACCGGATCACGGGGAAAGCCTTGCAACAATGGATTCTCAAGGAAGGGCGGAACGCAAAGGGCCCCCGGGGAATTCTATGTTTTGCCGCGTCCTAGGCTGGACGACTTTCGCCGCGTTTTGGTGGGTTGAACGGAGATTCTCAGACCAGCAGGGTCGTACAGGCCGACTGCGCAGCCTGCGTGGAGACCATGGACTGGCGGGCTCTCCTGCTCACGGTTCCCAGTCCGCCACCTTTGCTGGGTAGTGCTGCAAGCCGGTGACTGTGCCGATTTGCGACACGAGGGGATTATTTTTCCTTCGTGGGTCGGCTCGATGTAGTGTGTAGCGGTATGGATCTTGTGAGGAACCTAAGAAAGAAAAAGAAGAAGCGTAAGAATATTTCCTTGACGGTGTCAGACTGTCAGGGCAAAAAGGAAAGCCCCGGGGCCAGCCGGAGCTTCTTTGAATTTGCGTTGGCATAGCGAAATCATTCCACAACGAATGTGTCCGATGCAAGAAAAAAACGCCAAAAGCGTCTTGCGGACTACCCAGGTTACTAACGCGAGCCTGGCGTTCCAGAAGTGCGTCCGGCAGGGCCGCTCCTGGCCGCGTTCCTCGTAGCGGACCCCTCGGTGCAAGATGATCCAGATCAGCCGACAAAGGCGATGGGCAATGGCCCCCAATGGTCTGATTGTGTCCCAGGCGTAGTACGAGGCGGCCTTCTCATGAACTGGCTTCGTTACGCTACTGGCGGCCAATTCGAGCAAGATGGCGCACAAGGCTACGCCCCGAACAAGCCTGCGGATCGTTAAAGACGGCTCCAGCGGCCCCGGAATGGTGGTGTGGTTCACGTCAGTTACTCCTCCAGAAACGAATGTGCGAGGATAGTGGCGTTCGAACCGTGGTCTTAATCATCCGGTTCCTAGGGTTAGAGGTGCGGGCAATGCCAAGGTTTCGGAAACCGGATGACGGATGGTTCGCACTACCTGTCGGAGAATAGCGCTGCGCTTAGAGCGGAAGGATTCCTTCACGAAATACACATTCCTCGACGAGAGCCTGGTGCTGTGGGCTTCCGCGCTGTGCCGTCAGGACGCCATGAAGCTCCTGACGGATTTATCTAAGTTGCGCGTGGAATTCTTACGGGTTCCTGCCAAGCAAGGCCGCCGCGCTGACCTTGATCACCGTACCGCATCCGGCGTTCGGCGAGCAGTCGTTCAGGTTGCCCCCTTGACTGGTTGTAAGGTAAAGGTCGCCGGCAGCATCGATGAAAACCCCGTCTGAAGGACTAGCGCCAAACCGCTTTCCACTGACGACGAAGTTATAAAGCACATGCTCGGTCCATCCTTTACCACTGGGCATGAGTTGAAATACGGCGCCCCAGTTGTTTGCGCCACCTTCGTAGGTCGTGCCATAGAGATTGCCGGCAGTGTCCAGAGCAAGGTTTCCGAAAGGTGCGAGGCCGTTCGTTCCGTTGAAGCTGTATACATTTCCGGGCTTCCACACGCCCGACTCATTCGTGAACGAGAACACGGTGCCGGCGTTGTTTGTACCTCCGGAAGTCGTAGCGCCGTAAAGCGTGTTGGTGCCGTTCAGAGTTACGCCTGCCCGTGGAAGCGCTCCATCAGTACCGTTAAAGTCACGCAGCGTCTTGAGATGCCAGTGGCCCGTCGAACTGGGGAGCAGCTCGAAAACAGTACCGCAACCAAGGGTCGTTACCGTGTTGCATGCGCCAACGCTGTTGTTGCCGCCCGAGAATGTGGTCCCATACAGGTTTCCCGCCGCATCGGAGACGAGTCCGGTCCGTGGTTCAGCACCCTCGCCAAACGCGTCAATGAAACGGTGAAGGACCTTTTCGTGCCAGCGGCCATCGGACGTCGGCGACAATTCGTAGATCGTGCCGCAGCCCGAAAGGCATCCGATATGGCTGTGACCGCCGACCGAGGTCGTGCCATATAGATTGCCCGCGGCCTCGAATAAGACATTCCCGAAGGGTATGGCACCATCGGTACCGCCTTGAAAACTGTACAATACTTTCTCTTCCCACTTTGCGCCTGCTTGGCGACCTTTGGGCCGAGTGAGTTTGAACACGTCGCCCAGTCCTTGGGCGCCGCCACCCGCTGCCGTCCCATAAGCGTCGCCGGCCGCGTCGAATATCAGACTGCCCAGCGGGGACCCACCATCTCCTCCTCCCGTGAACTCATAAATCACGGAAAAGCGCCAGCCGCCGCCGGTGATCGGCGAAAGTTGGAACACGTTGCCGAATCCGTTAGCGCCAGCAATTTGCGAAGTGCCGTACAGGTTCCCGGCGGCGTCGGCAGTGAGGCCGGCGTAAGGAAATGCGCCATCGTTCCCGCCACTGAATGAGTGCAGCAACGTGACTACCTCGGCGGCATGTGCTTGCGTAGCGACTGTTAAGAGCAGAGCCATTGTTATTATCGCCGCAAGCGAGACCGACCAAGATCCGAAGACCAACATCATCTTCTTGATTTGCGTTAAATTGATCTGCATTAAAGCGGTGCCCAGTTTATTGGAGTTCTCGAATTGTTTGGCGTTCGCGGTGCTTGCCAGTTTCATGTAATCCTCATATGAAAAGTGTATAAAGCTACGGTATCACTCTGAATTTCCGGTTGCTCTTCAGCGTGCCGCCCGGTGTTGTTACCGTCACGAAGCCCGTCGTCGCTCCATCGGGAACGATCGCAGTGAGGAAAGTGTCGGACGAAACGTTGAAGTTCGCGTTGCTTCCGTTGAACGAGACGCGCGTGGTCCCAGTGAACCCTTGCCCGATAATCTGAATGGCCCTTCCGACCTCGCCAAAGTATAGTGGAGGCAAGAAGCTGACAAATGGCCCGAGACCTACGTTCAAGCTGTAAAAGACGCCACAGCCGTAATTATTTTCGCAACCGACAACACCATTGCCGCCAGAGGCAGTGTCCCCGTATAGAATTCCGTTTGTGTGCTGGACAAGCGCAACTTGGGGTGTGTCGCCTTTGATGCCGTGGCGCTGGAAGGTGTAAAGGACTTTGTACGAATAAGGGCTTTTCGGGCTGATCCGGAATATGGTACCGGCACTGCCGCCTCCGCTGTCCAACGTCGTCGTCCCGTAAAGGTTTCCGTCGGTTGCCTGTACCAGACCTGCGTGGGGCGAGCCCCCCTCTCCGGCAAAGGGGTCTATGGAATGAAGAAGAGTATACTCGCCAGCGGCTGTGATCCTAAAAACCACTCCAGAGTGATGCGAACCGCCAGCAAATGTTGTCCCATAAAAGCTGCCATCATTGCCTTGAACGAGCGCACTGAGAGGACTGGAACCATCGCGATCATCAAAGGAATGGAGTAAGGTAAACTTGCCGAAGCGTGTGATCTTGTACACCGTGCCGAAGTTGTTCGTACCCCCTTGGTATGTTGTTCCATAAAAGTTGCCGTCGGTTGCCTGCAGCAATGGCGCCTGGGGGTTAGCGCCGTGGGTTAAATCGAACGAGTAAAGCGTCGTTAGCTTGCCCGAGGTTGTGATGTTGTACACCTCGCCGAAGTTGTTCGTACCACCAGAAGTCGTCGTTCCATAGTAGAAGTTGCCATCCGTGCCCTGGATCGGGGGTGCGACCGGTCCTTGCCCGTCATTCCCGCCCGCAAAGCTATGCAGCACTGTCAGCGTCCCGCCCGGCGTAATCTTGAACACCGTCCCGAAATCTGCCGCGCCGCCATTGACGGTGGTGCCATAGAAATCCCCGTCGTCGGTACTCAGCGTCAGCCCGCTTTCCGGCATCCCGTTTGTGGAGTCGAAGCTGTACTGCACGGTCAGAGTTCCACCGGGTGTGATCTTGAACATTGCGCCCGACCCATTTACTCCACCGTATGCTGTAGTGCTATACAGGTTGCCATCACGGCCCTGCGCCACAACGCCGGGCCACGAGGGGTTTATGGGGTCTCCAACGCGGATTCCGAAGTCATACAGCACGGAATAGGCTTGGGCGTGAGCGATGGTAGTGGGCACGAAGACGGTCAGCGCGAGCAGTGCTAAGGCAACGAGACCATAACGGGGCGTTTTCATTAACAGGACTCCCTCTTGCGAAGTGCCGAACCAAAGCTCAGACGGAAACGGCACCGACTCGGATGGAGCCGCTGGAGGCGGTGCGTTCTCGAGTTCAGCTTTCGCTCGGGCCATGTCCCAGCCATGGCGTGCAGACGCTTGTGTCCCAACACCACGAGGGCGAGCATAAGCATGAAAAGGATCTCCGGTCCATGACCCACGATTCACCCCTTGGTCAGGCCTTGGTCGTTGGCGATTATCGTTGTTGTCGTGGCCGGCTTCTCTTCCTCAGCTTTCATCGCTGACTTGAAGCCGCGGATGCCCTCCCCGATTCCCTTGCCCAGCTCCGGAAGCTTCTTGGGCCCGAACACGAGCAGAGCAATTCCGAAAATTACTAGCAGATGCATCGGTTGAAACAGTCCTTCAAACATGAGTTCTCCTTCGGTTGAGGTAAAAGTAATGCAGTTAGTAAATGCGGACGCCGTGCCGTTGGTTCCCGTACAGCGTCCGCTAGGGGAGAAACACAAGTTGCAACTCCCGCAATCAACTACGCCTTGCCGCATCCGCCTCGTGCGCCAAGTTGAGCACCAGTTCGGAAAACTCCGGCGATTGGCCGATGAACAGTCCGTCGCTGATGAAGCCGTTGATAGCGCCCACAGCGTCGATCTGTCCGGGAGAAGTCGGCCGAATTACCGCGCAATGGGGTAAGTTAGGACTTATGAACTCGCACGGTACAGGAAAGATGAGGTTGGTCTGAAGCAACGGGTTTTTCTTGG
>Ga0210387_10001237_pt1 | contig 19130 bp, 14 predicted proteins | sample IncBWC7OmetaG_FD_160108 | JGI IMG/M metagenome (GOLD analysis project Ga0210387, IMG submission 160108) | Forest soil microbial communities from Barre Woods Harvard Forest LTER site, Petersham, Massachusetts, United States - Inc-BW-C-7-O ...
GGGCCTTGAAATGAATTCCTTGCAGGTCTGCTCTCCGGCGTTCTCGACCTTACCGCAACCTCAACCTTGGTTCGGACGCAAGGCATACCCTTCGAGAGGATCGCAGCGGCGCATTCGGCCCCTCCGCATTCCAGGGAGGGAAGAGGACCGCAGCCGCGGGACTGTTCTTCCACTTCTTGATCGCCTTCACGGTCGCCTTCATCTACTTCGCAAGCAGCCGCAAGCTGGCGATCCTCATCGACCATCCACTGCTCAGCGGCGTCCTATATGGCGCCGCCGTTCATCTACTGATGAATCGAATTGTGGTCCCGCTCTGCGCCGCAGCAATTTCCTTTTCCGCCAAAGCTTTCCTAACCCAGCTGGTCATTCATATCGTCTGCGTCGGTCTGCCGATCGCGCTCGTTGTGAGTCATCTTTCGCGATAAAGCTCCCGCCTACTGGCGCTCCACAAGCCACCGTTCAACCTCAGCCAGCGACTTCACGGCCACATACTCTCCACCACATCCAGCGGCCTCGGTTCCGCTCATTAAAAATGCCTGTCGCAACCCCGCTGCGTTCGCCGCCCCCACATCCGAACAACGATCGCCCACCAGAACGCTCTCGCTCAACTCCACCCCAAACTCCCGGGCCCCGCGCCGCAGCATCCCAGTCCCCGGTTTCCTGTCCTCATGCTCCTGCCTGTATCTGCCCACTCCATGTTCGGGATGAAACGGACAGTAATACACTGCGTCCAACTCGACCCCCTCCGCACGCAGCTTTCCACGCATGAACTCCATCAGGACTTCAAAGTCCGCCTCCGAGTAATATCCTCGAGCGATTCCCGCCTGGTTCGTCACCACAATCAGCCGGTAACCCAGCCCCGCCGCCGTCCTGCAAAGTGAAAATATCCCATTGACAAACCGCACCTCGTCGGCCCGATGCAGATACCCTACCTCCTCATTGACCACACCGTCCCGATCCAGAAATAGGGCCCGTTTCCTCATAGCTCTGCCAGTACCTTCCGCAATGAATCCCGCCAGTCCATCATCTCCCACCCAAACTGCTCCGCCAGCCTTCCACTAACCATCAGGGAGTTGGCCGGCCGTTTTGCAGGCGTTGGATATTCGGCGGTCGTAATCGCCTCGATCGCCGCAAACGGCACTCCCGGCTCCTGTTCCCGCTGCAACCGGACGGCCTCCGCCGCAAACCCATACCAGGTTGTCTCCCCCGCGCCAGCCGCATGATAGATGCCACCCAAATCACCCAACACATCGGACAACTCCCGGCCTCGCGCCGCCGCCTCACACTGTCCAATCACCTCTGCTGTCATCTTCGCCAGATCGCGGCTCCACGTCGGCGCGCCCCGCTGGTCGGCCACCACACGCAACGTCTCTCTGTCCCGCGCAAGTTTCAGGATCGTCAGTAGAAAGTTCTTCCCTCGTGCTCCGTATACCCAACTCGTCCGAAAGACCAAATGCCCCGCGTCACTCTCAGTCAGCGCCTTCTCCCCGGCCAGTTTGCTGGCCCCATACACACTCACTGGGGCTGTTGCATCTGTCTCGGCGTAAGGTGCACTTCTAGAACCATCAAAGACATAGTCTGTCGAAAAGTGAATCACTCCGGCCCCAATCGCCTCAGCCTCCTGCCCCATCACCCTAACGGCCTCAGCGTTGATCGCATACGCCAACTCCGGTTCGCTCTCTGCCTTGTCCACTGCCGTGTACGCCCCGGGATTCACGATCCATCGTGGCCGCACTGCACTTATCGTCTCCCTTACCGAAGCCGCATTCGCAAGGTCCATCTCCGCTCGCGACGGAGCGATTACCTCACCCAGCGGTTTCAGTGTCTCCAGCAGCTCCCCGCCAACCTGCCCCGTAGCGCCCGTCAACAGTATTCGTCCGCCCGCCGGCAGAGCACTTCGCCCCATCAGTACACCGTCTCTTCCAGCACCTGCAGCAGATACTGCCCGTACGTACTCTTCGCGAACTTCGCCGCCAATCCCCGCAACTGTGCCGCATCGATATAACCCAGCCGGTACACAATCTCCTCAGGACAAGCCACCTTCAGGCCCTGCCGCTTCTCGATCGTATGGATGAACATCGACGCCTCGAGCAGCGAGTCATGCGTTCCCGTATCGAGCCACGCCGTCCCCCGCCCAAGCAGCTCCGTCCGCAGCTGCCCACGCTCCAGATACCACCGATTCACGTCCGTAATCTCCAACTCACCCCGAGCCGAAGGCTTCAAACCCTCAGCCACGCTCACGACCTGCGCGTCATAAAAGTAGATCCCCGTGACCGCATAACGCGACTTCGGCTTCAATGGCTTCTCTTCGATCGAAATGGCCCGCCGTTCGGCATCGAACTCCACCACCCCATACCGCTCCGGATCCAGCACTGGATAAGCGAACACTGTCGCTCCCGGCCTGTTTCCAGCCGCCCTTCGCAGCGTCTTGGCAAAGTCCTGTCCGTAAAAGATGTTGTCTCCCAGCACTAGGCAACAACCCTCACCGGCTAGAAACTCCTTGCCTATCAAAAACGCCTGCGCCAACCCGTCCGGCGACGGCTGCACCGCATACTCCAGCTTGATACCCCACTGCTCCCCATCGCCCAGTAACTGTCTAAACCGCGGCGTGTCCTCCGGTGTCGAGATCACCAGGATCTCCCGAGTCCCGGCAAGCAGCAGGGCCGACAACGGGTAATAGATCATAGGCTTGTCATACACCGGCAGCAACTGTTTCGACACCGTCTTGGTCACCGGATGCAATCGTGTCCCCGAGCCACCCGCAAGAATAATTCCCTTCACCGCGAACCCTCCCCAGCGACAATTGTGGTTCGCTCCTCAACGGCTGTTGCCCTGCTCCTGACCTCGCGCCCAGCGTAGTTCTGCGACAGCCACTGCTGATACGCTCCGCTCGTCACACCCTCCACCCATGCGGAGTTCGCCAGATACCACTTCACCGTCTTCCTTAAACCAGTCTCAAAACTCTCCTGCGCCCGCCAGCCAAGCTCGCTTTCAAGCTTCCGCGCATCGATCGCATAGCGCCTGTCATGTCCCGGCCGGTCCGTCACATACTTCACTAATTGCACATGCGGCTTGAATTGCGACCTCGGCACCAGCTCATCCAGTAGGGCACACAGCGTCGTCACCACCTCGAGGTTGCTCCGTTGGTTCCCGCCGCCAACGTTATAAGTCTCTCCCACCCTCCCACGCTCCAGCACCGCACGAATTGCCCGGCAGTGGTCCAGCACATAGAGCCAGTCCCTCACCTGTTGTCCGTCGCCATAAACGGGTAGCGCTTTGCCCTGCAGCGCATTTGCGATCATCAAAGGAATCAGCTTCTCCGGAAACTGATACGGCCCATAGTTGTTCGAGCAGTTCGTAACAATCGCCGGCAACCCATACGTGTGCACCCACGCCCGCACCAGATGGTCCGACGATGCCTTCGAGGCCGCATACGGACTATTCGGCGCATACGGCGTCTCTTCATGAAAGGCCGGGGCCTCCGGAGTAAGCGTCCCGTACACCTCATCGGTCGACACATGCAGAAACCGGAACCTCTCCCGTTCCTCGCCCGTTAGCGAACCGTAGTACTCACGCGCAGCCCGTAGCAAAGTAAAAGTCCCATCGATATTCGTTCGGAGAAACGCCTCCGGCCCCACGATCGAGCGGTCCACATGGCTCTCTGCCGCAAAGTGCACCACCGCCCGGGGCCTGTATTCCCGCAGCAGCGCAGCCACCAGCTCGGAGTCACAGATATCGCCGTGCACAAACGTATACGCAGGATCTGACGCCACAGCAGCGAGATTCGCTGGGTTTCCGGCATACGTCAGCTTGTCCAGATTGACCACAGGCCCCCCGCCTGCCGCCAGCCAATCCAATACGAAGTTAGAGCCAATAAATCCGGCACCCCCTGTCACCAGGATCGAATCTGCGCCACTTCCCGCGACCTTATCTGCCTTCTGATTGGGTGCCATTCGCCAACTAACGCCTCCGCAAGCCACATGCAATCTTCTAAGAATAAGTGCCGCCCAGCATCCAGGCAGAACAACCAAGCCGAGTGTATCAGCCGACTTCATTCGTAGAACTAGAAGCGTTGCGCAAGGGCCGCCATCTCAACAACCAGCAAAAAATACCAGGGCCGCGCCAATACTTGAAAGGCTCTTGACAACTCGCCGCGGTCTACAACAGTTTATAGCCATCATTAATCAGCCGTAAGCAGCTAATCCAACACCTGATAGCATTCCTGCATCCATCAATCCAGCGGGTAATGCTATGTGACCCCTCCCTTTCTCTTTGCAGTCTCACTCTAGGAGCGATTTGAACGACCTTGTGAACGCCGAGAGTCCATGGCGCGACCGGTTGCGCGCACTTCGAAACATGCCTCCCGTCCTCCGCATCTTGTGGGAGTCGGGCCGAGCAGTCGTGTCCTGGGGGCTCGGGCTGCGAGTCATTGTCGCCGTTCTCCCCTTCGCAGTTGCCAAGGTAGCGCAGTACATCATCACAGACATCGCAGGGGTCTTACGCGGCACAGGCCTGCCCTCAAACTTCTGGGTCCTCGTCGCAACAGAGGTCGCTCTTAACGTCTTTCTGGGACTGATAACCAGGGCCATCGACTATTCGGATTCGCTCCTGGCGAACCGCTACACCCAGCACGTCAGTGTTCGTGTCATGGAACAGGCCGCCCGCCTGGACCTCACGACGTATGAGGACCCGGTTTTCTATGACCGCCTTGAGCGGGCGCGCGTGCAAGCGACCGACCGGTTGGCGATGATCCAGCAGATGGGCCGCTTGATCCAGCAGGTCATCACCACCTTGGTATTTTCGGCCGCGCTCGCCTGGGCCTCTCCATGGCTTGTGCTCTTGCTCTCAATCGGTGTGCTCCCGTCATTCCTTGGCGAAACGCACTACGCCTTTCTTGGCTATGCAAAAAACTTTCGCCAGACCCCCGCCAAGCGCCAGATGGATTACCTCAGACAGGTGGCCGGAAGCCGCGAAGGCGCAAAGGAAGTGAAGCTCTTCGGCCTCAACAAGTTCTTCACCGCCAGGTTCCAGGCCCTTGCGAACCGGATCTATCTTGAAGACGTCGCCCTTTCACGATCAAAGCTCATCATCGGTGGACTTCTGGGCATCATCGGCACCTTGGGCTACTACGGCGCTTACGTGTACGTCATCTGGCGCACGCTCCGTGGCGCCTACGACATCGGACAATTCACCTTCCTCACCGCGGCCATCCAGCAGGCAAGCTCCAATCTGCAACAGGTCTTTTCAACCGCGTCCGGCATCGCTGACCAGGCGCTCTTTCTCACCGACCTGATCGCGTTCTTCGACATGCAGCCAACCGTGCAATCCAATCCCAGCGGCCTTCCCACGCCCGATCCGATACAACGTGGCTTTGAGTTTCGCAACGTCTCCTTCGCCTATCCGGGCACAGACCGGACAGTGTTGAAGAACTTCAATCTCACACTTTCGCCCGGAGAGAGAATCGCTCTCATAGGAGAAAACGGCCAGGGCAAAACCACCGTCGTCAAACTCATCACAAGACTCTATGACCCCACCGAGGGGCAGATATTGTTGGACGGCATCGACCTGCGGGAGTATTCCCTCGAAGATCTCCACCGCAACATTGGCGTCATCTTTCAGGACTTCATGCGCTTCGAGATGACGGCGCGAGAAAACATTGCCGTAGGGCGCATCGACCGGCCGCACCAACAGAACGACATCGAAATCGCCGCCCACAAGAGCCTCGCCGACACCGTCGTCAGCAAGCTCGCAGGCGGCTACGATCAAATGCTGGGCCGCCGCTTCGAAGGCGGCGTCGAACTCTCCGGCGGAGAATGGCAAAAAATGGCCCTCGCCCGTGCCTATCTTCGCGACGCGCAGCTCCTCATTCTGGACGAGCCGACGGCGGCCCTCGACGCAAGGAGTGAGCTCGAAGTCTTCGAGCGCTTTGCCGAACTGACCGAAGGCAAGATGGCGCTGTTGATCTCACACCGTTTCTCCACCGTACGCATGGCAGACCGCATCGTCGTCCTCTCCGGAGGCCGCCTCATTGAAGAAGGCAACCATCAGGAGTTGATGGCCAAAAACGGACTTTACGCCAGCATGTTCGAGATGCAGGCCGCAAGCTACAGGTAACCTCGTCCACGCATCTCACTCAGGAGCACCAACCAACAGCTGAACGGCCCAACTGCTTCAGCGGGCGAAGGATATCGAGAAAGGGATCATGGCTCCGCCGTCAGAACACCCGGTCACCTCAGAACACGCGCTGCCACCGACTGCTCCAGCCTTGGAGCTGCCGACCACCGGCTTGCCTGAGAAGCCCTCGGTGTCAGACGCAGAGCTGCAGCAGCGTGCCGAGGCACTCAGCAGATATTGGGAGATGGTGCCGCCCAGCACCAAGGCCGACGGATTGTCAGCGCGACTTGTCAGCCTAAAGAAGAGACTCGCCGAGATTTTGCGGGCCTGCCGTAAGACGGCCTCCATTCAAGAACTGACGCCGCAGCTGGAACTACTCGAAAGCACGCGCATGCTCGAGGCGGCCTTGATCGCCGGAGACAACACCGCCGCTACCTTTGCCTCTCTTCCTCACGTCCGCGTAGACAACGATCAGGAGCTGCCACGCGCCCTCAACCTGGCGGAAGGCTACCTATCAGCGGCCCAGGGGATCTGGTCGCCCGAGTCCCTCACCACCTACGTTCAGCAGGCGCAGCAGCGCGACGCCCTCTCGCTCGAGGAGATCACCGTTCTGCCGCAGGCGCTCAAGTTGGCGCAGCTGGAGTACATTCTCGATCGCGCCGAGGAAGCCTTCCAGGCGGGTGAACTCCCGCCCATAGAGCGATCGCCATTCTCTGCCATTCTCCACAGCATGCGGCGCCTGAACCAGTTCGAATGGCGCACTGTGCTCGAGCCGTTGATCGCGTTCGACTCCATCCTTCGACATGACCCCGCCGATGTCTTCGCGCAGATGGAAGACGAGACCCGCCACACCTACCACATGCGGGTCGCAGAATTGGCGCGCGACGCCGACGCCAGCGAGGTAGAGACCGCCGAGATCGCTCTCACCCTCGCCAGCAACGCCGCGCAAGTCCCCGACTCCGATCCTCGTCACGCGCGCCGAACCATGCACATCGGTTATTACCTGTTTGCGGAGGGGCTGCCCCTGCTCAGCCAACAGATCGGATACCACGCCCCGCCAATCGAACGGCTACGCAGTTTTCTGCGCCGATGGAAAGAAGATTTCTACATCCTCGGCATCTTCACGCTCTCGTGTTTGCTCATCGTCGCCATCATCGCGCCCTTGGTGCCTCATAACGCTTTTTGGCCAGTGATGGGTGCGCTCCTGCTTGCACTCTTACCCGCAAGCCAGGGCGCAGTGGATCTCGTAAACAACACCGTCACTGCCCTGATGAAGGCCGACTCGCTTCCGAAACTCGACTATTCCAAGGGCGTCCCCGCAGACGCGATCACTCTCGTTGTGGTGCCCACCCTGTTGTTCAACGAGACGCAGGTCCGTGAGCTGTTCGACGAATTGGAGGCGCGCTATCTCTCCAACCAGGACCCAAACATCCACTTCGGCCTTCTAACCGATTTGCCCGATACCAAGGCCAGGCCACTCGACGAGAAATCCAACCCCTTGGCGATATTCGCGGCGCAGTGTGTCAACGAATTGAATGTGAAGTACGCCCACGAGAAAGGCGGCTCTTTCTTCCTCCTGCACCGCCATCGCGTCTTCAACTCTCGTCAGGGTGTTTGGATGGGTTGGGAACGAAAGCGTGGAAAACTGCTCGATCTCAACAAGTTTCTCCTTCACAAACACGACAGCTTTCCATTGAAGGCCGGTCCTCTGGAGGTCCTGGATCACGTCCGCTACATCATCACGCTGGACTCCGACACGCAACTTCCCCGCAGCACTGCCGCACGCATGATTGGTACGATGGAGCACCCTCTCAATCAAGCCATTATCGATCCCAAGTTGCGCATCGTCACCAAGGGCTACGGAATTCTCCAACCCCGCGTAGGCGTCAGCGTCTCCTCCGCATCTCGCTCCCGTCTCGCGTCCCTTTACTCCGGGGAAACAGGCTTCGACATATACACTCGCGCCGTCTCCGATGTCTACCAGGACCTCTTCGGAGAAGGAATCTTTGCCGGCAAGGGCATCTACGAGGTCAGCGTTCTGCATGAGGTGCTGGATCGTCGCTTCCCTCGCAACGCTCTCCTGTCTCACGACCTCATCGAAGGCTCCTACGCCCGCGCCGGCCTGGTCACAGACATTGAAATCATCGACGACTACCCATCGCATTACTCTGCTCACACTCGCCGAACGCATCGCTGGGTGCGTGGCGACTGGCAGATTGCGCCGTGGCTCTTCGGCCGTGTACCTGACGAGTCCGGCAAGCTCGTCGCAAACCCCATCAGCACAATCTCACGCTGGAAGATCCTCGACAACCTGCGGCGCAGCCTGGTCGAGCCGGTCACATTTCTCCTATTCGTACTTGGCTGGTTCGTCCTCCCGGGCGGCGCGCTCTATTGGACCGTGGCCGGCCTCGTCCTTCTGCTCCTCCCGGTCTTCGTCCAACTGGCATTCGACGTCGGTCGCGCGCTTCTGGACCTCAGCTTCGTCGGAGTACGCGAGGGCCTCACCGCGTTCGCGTCGTCGTTTGGATTCACAGTGCTAAACCTCACCTTCCTTCCCCACCACATGCTGCTCTCACTCGATGCGATCACCCGGTCGCTGAGTCGCAGCCTGGTGTCGGGAAAACATCTCCTCGAGTGGGAGACTGCGGCGCAGGTCGAGTTCGGTGGCTCTAAAACACCACTGGACGTCTATCTGCAACTCTCGCCGGTAGTTGCTTTCATCATTGCGCTTGCCCTCGCATTGACCAACGTCCGCTCACTGTTCGCGGCCGGCCCGGTCCTCCTTCTATGGGCCCTCGCACCACTCGTCGCAATCTGGCTCAACTCGCCTCCTCGCCAGCAAGAGGGCCCGCTAACCACAGAAGATCGGCTCTTCTTGCAGCAGCAGGCCCTCCACATCTGGCGGTACTTCCATGAGTTTGGCGACGAAAAAAACCACTGGTTGATTCCGGACAATGTTGAAGAGAAAGACACCTTTCAGATTCGGAAAGTGTCCCCCACAAATCTCGGGATGCTCCTCAACGCCCGGCAGGCCGCCTACGAATTCGCCTTCCTCACGCTCCCGGAGTTCGCTGCGGCGACCCTCGGCACGCTCAACACCTACGATCGCCTCGAAAAGCAGCGCGGTCATATCTACAACTGGTACGACATCGAAACTCTGCGACCAATCGCCCCCTTGATCGTCTCCACCGTCGACAGCGGCAATCTGACTGCGTCTCTTTACACCTTGCACACCGGCGCGCTGGACCTGTTGAAGCGCCCGCTATTGACCGCGGAAATGTTCTCAAATCTAGTGCAGATCCAACCACGCTCCACGACCACGATAACCGAAGCGACCGCCACCACCGCACAGCACGCAAAGGATCCAGCCGTCGCAAAAATAAGGGTCCATGTTCGCGCCCTTCTACAACAGACAGCCGCGCCAGATCTCTTAATCCCCATAGAAAACGATCTGTCTGGCACTAACCGTGGAGACTGGCTCGTCCACGAACTATCACGCCGCCACCTCAACCTGTCCATCTTCGTGCAGAACTACCTGCCGTGGTTTCTCCCGCAATTTGAGGCCCTCTTCGCGCTGCCGGAACTCAGCGAAGCCGAGGCCGAAGCCAGGTGTCTTCCCACCTTGCAGCAGGCCGCTAACTGCGCCACCGAATTGGAATCGAGAATCGCGGCTGCGCTCCCTTCGCTGCCGCCGGACTCCCCGCTCGCCGCCTCTGCTGAATCGTTCCGGTGTTTGCTGGCAGACGCCGCGCAGCGACTGACGCAATTGAAGATAGACATCGCCACCATCGCATCCGAGGCAGAGCGCCATGCCGACGCCATGCAGTACGGATTTCTCTTCGTCGAGTCACGTCAACTTCTCTCCATCGGCTACGACGGCGTCGCCCATGAGTTGCACTCCGCGTGCTACGATCTGCTGGCCTCCGAGGCGCGCATCGCCTCGTTCATCGCCGTCGCCAAGGGAGACATTCCTCAACAATCATGGTTTCGCCTAGACCGCTCTCATGTGTTAGTCGACGGTCGTCCCGCCCTTCTTTCCTGGACCGGCACCATGTTCGAGTACATGATGCCCGCCTTGTGGATGCGGACCTTCCCCAACACCCTCATCGCACGGACACTGGAGTCCGCCGTTCGCATCCAGCGTGACCATGTAAAAAGTGTTCCATGGGGCATCTCAGAATCGGGGTTCGCAAAGATGGACCCTCACGGAAGGTATAGTTATCAAGCTTGGGGAATTCCGGCGTTGGCCCTGAAATATGGCGCCGAAGATGGGCCCGTTATTTCGCCTTACTCCACCTTCCTCGCCCTCGCCATGTTGCGCAAGGATGCCATTGCGAATCTGAGACTCATGGCCTCAATGGATTGGATGGGCAACTTCGGCTTCTACGAAGCGGCCGACTACACTGATGGATCACAACCGGAGCTGGTACGCTCCTGGATGGCCCACCACCAGGGAATGTGCCTCCTCGCGATAACCAACCTGCTAAAGGACAATATCGTTCAACATTGGTTCCATTCCACTCCTCGCGTTCGCGCCGCCGAACTGCTGCTACATGAAAAACCCTTGAGCAAGGAAACATTGAAGGAGCTTTCAAATCAGACCAAGTCACAGCAGACAGAGTAAGCGCTCTTGGAGAGAACTCGCAGACCACGAAAACGACCTCGTGCCAGGATGGGGAGAACCTCAAACACTAGACAGCGACCTCTCCGGTGACTTACCGTCTATCGACGCCGCCACAACGCAAACTCCAAGCGCGAAAGGGAGACGCTATCACCATGCTTGATCGCAGGACCTTCCTCCAGTACGCTGCAAAGACCGCAACCATCACTGCTGCTACGACCCATCTGCACCAGCTTCTGGCGCAATCGTCTACCCCAGCGCCCCGCTCCCCGAACGACATCATCCAACTCGCGCTCATCGGCGCGGGCATTCAGGGCCAGGGAGACACACGCACCGCGATCCAGGTGCCGGGAGTCAAACTGGTCGCCGTCGCCGACTGTTACGACGGCCGCCTCACCCACGCCAGGGAGCTATGGGGCTCCGATCTCTTTACCACCCGCGACTACCGCGAAATTCTCACCCGCAAAGACGTCGATGCAGTCCTGATTGCCACGCCAGACCACTGGCACAAACAGGCCGCCGTCGACGCTCTCCATGCAGGCAAGGACGTCTATCTCGAAAAACCGATGATTCACCTATACCCCGACGGGCCAGAGATCATCGCCGCCGCCCACTCCACGAACCGCATTCTCCAGGTCGGCAGTCAGCGCGTCAGCTCTGTTGTCTACGCGAAAGCCAAAGAACTCCTCGCCTCAGGCGCCATCGGCAAGCTTAACATGGTCACCGCCCACTGGGACCGCAACTCCTCTCTCGGCGCCTGGAACTACTCGGTTCCGCTCGACGCCTCCACCACGACCTGCGACTGGCCACGCTTCCTCGGCTCCGCGCCAAACGTCCCATTCTCTGGCGAGCGTTTCTTCCAGTGGCGCAAATGGAAGGACTACGGTTCCGGCGTCGCTGGCGACCTCTTCGTGCATCTCTTCAGCGGCACCCACTTCATCACCGGTTCAAACGGTCCCACACGCGCAATGGCCACTGGCGGCCTGCGCTTCTGGAAAGACGGCCGCGACGTCTACGACGTTCTGCTCGCGCTCTTCGACTATCCAGACGGCTTCAATCTCAGCCTACGCGTCAACTTCGTCGACGGTGGCCAGGAAAGCGAGGGTTTCCTTTTCACAGGCTCCGAAGGTCTCATGGAGATTGCCGGCAACTCCGTCACCGTCACCCGCACCCCACTTGCGACTGAGCCCGGCTACACCGTCTCCACCTTCACCGACGCCATGCAGAAACAGTACATCGAACAATACCGAAAAAAATATCCCATCCAACACCCCAGCGGTCCGCCCCCGCAGGAGGTTGAGAAGTTCGTCGCCCCAACTGGGTACTCCGACAGCTACGATCACTTCCACAACTTCTTCAACTCCGTCCGCAGCCGCCAGCCTGTCGTTGAAGACGCGACCTTCGGCTTCCGCGCCGCTGGCGCCGCCCTCCTCAGCAATCTCAGTGTCGAACGCGGCAACGTCGTCCACTGGGATCCCGAAACCATGAAACTCGCCTAGCGCGCATACCCACCGGAGCACGCCATGAAGATCGCGTCCAAATACATGGCGTCCATGTTCGCTATGTCTCTATTCATCTGTAGTTCGGGCCAATCCCAGGACCCCGCGCACGCAACCGAGGTCCGCATGCAGCACCCAGGCAATGGTCCCAACGGCGCGCCACGAATCGCCTTTCTCGCGCATCGTCTCGGTACCGACCACGCCGAGGGTATCTCCCTCCTTGACATGAACAACGATGGCTTCCTCGATATTCTCAGCGGTGCCTACTGGTACGAGAACCCGGGCGCAAACGGCGGAGAGTGGAAGCAGCATCAGTTCCGCACTGTCGGCATCCATAACGAGTTCGTCAGCGACTGCGGGGAGTGGATCGTCGACGTCGACCACGACGGCCTACCCGATCTCGTCACCACCGGCTGGATCTCGAACGGCCTCTGGTGGTATCGCAACCCCGGTCCCGAGTCCACCGCCGCCGGCACCCTGTGGAAGGCCGAGAAGATCACCGACAGCTTCGACACTGAGGGTGGCGCCTTCGCCGACATCAACGGCGACGGCAAGCCTGACCTCGCTCTCGCTCACTACAACCGTTCCGGTGTTATTTGGGTCGACTTCAGCGCCGACAAGCCGCGCGTCCACCACCTCGGAGGCCACGAGCAGGACGGCCACGGTATCGGCATCGCCGACATCAACGGCGACGGCAAGGCCGACGTCCTCACGCCCCACGGCTGGTTCGAACAAGTCGACGCCAATAACGACAAGTGGATATGGCATGGAGATTGGGACCTTGGCGACGCCGGCTTCCCCATACTCGGCTACGACGTGAACCGCGATGGCAAGCTCGATCTCATCTACGGCCAGGGCCACGGCTACGGCCTCTATTGGCTCGAGCAAGCCGGCACAACGGCGCATCCGAAGTGGATCCGCCATATCATCGACGAGTCCTTCTCGCAGTCTCACGCCCTCGCCCTGGTCGATATCGACGACGACGGCACGCCCGAACTCATCACGGGCAAGCGTTATCGCGGCCATTCCGGCGGCGATCCCGGCTCATACGACCCAATCGTCGTCTACGCCTACAAATTGCCCACAAAGGCACAGTTCGCCTCCACCAAAGCCGACCCTGCCTTCACTCGCATCGCGCTTTCGGTCAATGGCACAGCCAGCGCCGGCACCCAGTTTGTTGCCGCCGATCTCGACCACGACGGCGACATTGACCTCGCCAGCGCCGGCAAGCTTGGCGTTCACGTGCTCGAAAACCTCAAGGTCAACAACGTCCCCAAGTCCGTCCGTGAAGAGACGCAGCCCCTCAACCGCAAGTGGCCCTTCCCGGGCGAAGGCAAAGAGGTCGAACAGGAAGACGGTCTCAAACCCCCGCAATAATTATTTAGTGGAGTGCGACCACAACTGACGTGCCAAACTGTCATCCCCTCGGGTTAAAGCTCGTTTTGAGCCAACGGGTCATCTATCCTTGCCGATCGGAATGAAAAGTGTTTGTGCGCGTAATAGCTCACAAAAATCGGACTGGCAACACCGATGAGATGCCCTACATCTTGCGGATGCCAGTGAAATGCCATCCATGGGAAGACCAGCCGCACCAGGCCAACGCTGACAAGCCACACTTGCGCAAACCCAAACGCGTTTACGACCGCAAACCGCGCCAGTTGCGTATGCCAACCTGTTCCACTTTTTTCAAACACAAAGCTTCGTGCAAGCACAAAAGCCACGGCCATCCCAACCAGATAGGACAACGATACTGCGAGTTCATATCCCATCACGCGCGACATGAGAAAGCGTGAGCCAAGATTGCAGACCGCAGCGATTCCACCCGTAACTGCAAAGCTTGCAAATCGGAGCATCTCCGCAGGGACGATCTTTTTTTTCGTTTCAATGCTCGATAGATTCGTCATAGTCTTTGAACGCGCTCCGCCATCTCTTTGCCAAACCGAACGCTCTCCGAGATCCCCCGGTCTTCGGGATAGTAGAAGCAGGTATCGGCGATCTGCAGACCCCCAATCGGCGTCTGGACCGCTGGAATCTTCGCGGCAAAACCGGGTTCGCAAACGGGCTGGGCATAGCGAAGGCGAGCCACATGCGCGGCGATAATGTCCTCGGGCACCAGCTCTGGATTCAACCTCCGCAAATATCCGAATGCCTCATCCAGAAGTTCCTTGTCGCCCCAGCTAAATTTAATATTGTCATTTGGCATGTAATACGGCACATAAACTACGGTCTCACCACCTACAGGTCTCAGATTTGAAAACTCGATAATCCCCGGAACGGCCATGTCAGCTTCACTCACATTGACCCAGAAGTGCGGGCTTATCGACCGTTTTAGCTTGAAAACCAGGCAGCAAACCCCCATATTGACGATCGATTCGTATCGGACCTTCCAATCCGCGGGCAGGTCCGGCACCATTGCTGAAATCAGTGGCGTTGGCACTGTACATATGACCGCGTCCGCTTGGACGGCCCCCTCAGGGGTGGCTACACCCGTTACCTTGCCATCTTCCACAAGCACTTTTTGTGCCGCGCACCGTGTGCGAATTCGTCCTCCGCGCTCCCGAATTGCCGAGCACAGCGCGTCCACCAGCGTCTGACTTCCACCCTCGATATACCCCAGCTCCTCTTGCGTCATGGATCTGCGCGAACGTCCAATCCGCCTGATCCGGGTCCATATCCACGCAGCCGAGACATTGTCCGCATACTGATAAAACTTCAATGCAAACAGGGGCTTCCAGAGCCGGTCATACACCTCGGTTCCACACCATCGCGTGATCCATGAACGTGCAGACTCCGTCTCGATCGCGTCCCATCGATTTCGACGCACGGATAGAAACGCAAACAATCCATATCTCAATCGAGAGATGAGACTAATCTCGTTGAACCTCAGAAGTGCGACAGGCGTACCCCAATCATGTAACCTTCCGCCGGTAAACATTCCCATGGAGGTAACTCTCCACCGCATTTGGTCGCGAATGCCAAGCTCGCCCATCAACTCAATCGTTGGTGTATCGCTCTTACACACAAAATGGTAAAAGCGTTCGATGGACAGCCCAGCTAGATCAAAGTGCGCAGCCATTCCTCCAGGCTCTGGGGCCGCCTCCAGAACTTCAACAGTGTGTCCCGCCTTCAGGGCGTGAAACGCCGCAGCGAGACCCATTGCCCCAGATCCTATAACAACAACTTTAGCGATAAGGCACCTCAGCAACCTGGTTTGCGGCTAAGAATCCAACATTACGAGGGGGCCGGGCTCCAGAAACGTAGCCAGAAGACTCGGCAAGCATTTTAAGAAAGTCATATTAATTTCTTAATTTTAAGGATAGCAGGCGTTCGCGGTCTTAGCGGAACGCGACGACTCACACCACCATTGTATTAGAAATCGAGGGCCACATTTGAGTAGACGGGATCGCGGAAGGTCGTGTGCAGGGCCTCTCGCAGGGGTGTCGAACGCACACCAAAAATGCTCGGCCAGTCTATGACCTCAAAGACATCCGGAGTGACCAACGCCTCCAGCTGCTTGATGGTAAACGCGGGGTTCTTGTCGAAGATCGCATTGGCCTTCAGCATGGCCCAAAAAACATTGTAGGGGACCTTTTGGATGCGCGCCTTTGCGCCGGTGGCTTGCTTCACCGCGCTGATCAGGTCGATATAGTCGATTCTCTCCTGTCCCGTAATGTTGTAGGCACCCGTAATTTCGCTCTCAAGGGTTGACGAGATGATGGCAGAGAAATCGCCGGCATACAGAGGCTGACGAAGATAGCGACCGTCACCCGGTATAGGAAAGACCGGGGTCCTCTGCATGAATCGAGCGAGCCAGCCGACGTGCTTTCTGTCAAACCAGCCAAACATCAACGTGGGCCGCAAGACGACTTGCTTTATGCCCGATGCAGCGGTGAGGGCCTCCTGCGCCTTCTTAGTTTCCGTGTAGTCATCTACCGCCATCGAGTTGACGACAGAGGAGGAGATGCTAACGGCATATGGAACTCCATAGCGAAGGGCAGCTTCCAGAAGGCGCTCGGTCGCCTGGATGTTATTGCGAACGAACTCCTCTGGGTAGAGACCACCAATCTGAGCATGACCAATGACAAGATGGGTGCAGCCCTCGAGTTCATCCTGCCACGAACCCGCTTCGGCAAGATCTGCCTCAACAACTCGGAGCTCCGGGTGAAGCCGGCGCAAAGTTGCAGTATTCGTCGGATGTTTATCCAGTGCGACAATCTCAACATTGCTGCGTTGCTTAAGAAGAGGAAGAAGGTTCTGGCCCACCAGGCCTGCTGCTCCAGTAACTACAATTCTCTTTGCAGGCATAAACTACAAGATAAATACCAACCTTGGATGTTGTCTACACGCAGTGGATCGCCAATCCATCGCTGAGATTGCCAGCAACGGAGTCTACCTGGGCAAACTGTTAAATCCAGCTAATGCAAGCTTTCGAAGTCCGAGGGGTTACGCTAACGTCTCAGACGTTTACTTCAAAGTGCTCAAGCCTGCGCCATTTGTAAACCGCAATGGACACGACCCAACTGATGGCAAAGAGTCCGATGATGAAAAAACCAAGCGTTCCGAAGTTATCGTTCAGCCTGACCACATAATTCCAGAATCGTCCCGTCAGATGGAACCGCTCAGCCACCAGTCCGAGTGCTTCTATTCCGCCGACTGCGAAGGCTACCACGACCGACACGAACGTGATAGTCATGTTGTAGTAGAGCTTGCGAATAGGTTTCACAAAGGCCCAGCCATAGGCACCCAGCATCAGAATGCTATCAGTGGTGTCGATCAGCGACATACCCGCGGCAAAGAGCGCCGGAAAGGCGAGAATAGACCATAGCGACAGGCCCTTTGACGCCTCAGCGGCCGAGATGCCAAGCACTCCGATCTCGGTGGCGGTATCGAATCCAAGGCCGAACAAGATGCCCAACGGATACATGTGCCAGCTGCGCGTGATCATCCCGAACATCGGACGAAAGAGGCGAGCAAGCAGGCCTCGATTGCCGAGCAGCAGGTCAAAGTCCTCCTCCCCATAAGGCTCTCCGCGCCGGACCCGCGCAAATGCGCCATAAACTGACCGGAGAACGAGAAGATTCACAATCGCAATTCCGAACAAAAAGAGTACCGAGACGAGCGTGCCGATTACTCCTCCGATATTTCTGACGGAATCGATCCGGTGGTGCAACGCGAGCGCTGTGGCGGCGATCGCGGCCGACCCCAGTAAGACGATCGTGGAATGACCAAGCGAGAACATGAGCCCCACGGCGACCGGACGTTTGCCCTCCTGCATCAGCTTGCGGGTAACATTGTCGATCGCCGCAATGTGGTCCGCATCGACTGCGTGACGAAGTCCCAGGCTGTAAGCCAGCAGCGCGGTCCCCATAAGCAACGGATAAGGGTGAAATGCGACGATTGCCCATAGCCACACAGCCAGATTGAACCCCACCAATATGCCGTATATGCCTATTACTTTGGCTCGGGTGTTGCCCGCTTCGTCGTTGAGCAGAATCTGAGAGAGAAATCGCATTGGTCTACTTTACTTTGCAATGTCATTAATACATGGGCCTTCGGGACTCTGCTACTGTTACCCACCAGGAAACCGGTAGGCCACCCAGTCTTGACTCAGATGCACCTGGCGGTCGAACGGTTTCGGCAGAAGGAGCCAACGTATCACGGCGCAAAGATTTGCAACAAACGCGATGACCGTCCCCGGAATTTGTATCCAAAGGTGAAGACTTGGTTTTATCCTCAGCGGTCTCTTGTTTGTCCAAGACTCGGGCCGGAACTGCACCAGGCTCTGTCATCGGGGAAGAGGCAAATGCAACTCGACGTATTTCTTTCAGAATCTATTCCGATCACGAGGTAAAACGAATGAAAAGGTTATTTTTGGCAATAGCTTCGCTGGGTGTAACGGCGCTGGTCTCATTGGCTCCCGATATTCGCCGCTATCTCAAGATACGCTCCATGTGACCATGTGCGGCGGCGCTCTGGTGTTTGCGTAAATGGCATTTGAAGGCGAATATGGACGTGAATGTTTTCGATGCGGTGCTGCGTTCCGCACTGAAAGGAAACCATCCTCGTCATGGGACCTCCTCGTCGCTCGGACCGCAAACCGACAACCCTCTCTGAGATCGACGTGCTTTGGATCACTGCTGGCCTGGGTTGCGATGGAGACACAATCGCGATGACGGCGGCAACGCAACCCAGTATCGAGGACATCGTCCTCGGAGCGCTGCCATGGATTCCCAAGGTGCATCTCCACAATCCATTTCTCGCCTCCGAAAATGGCGACGATTTCATGAAGCGTTTCCATCTGGCAGCGGAAGGTAAGTCGAACCCGTTCATTCTGGTGCTAGAGGGCTCAGTTCCGAACGAAGGGAACAAGAAGGAGGGCTACTGGGCGTCTTTCGCACTGTTGTCCTCTCCGGAGGGGTCTTTCAGAACGAGCTACTCCTGGAAAACCTAAAGCCGCTCCTTGAGGGAGAGCGCCTTCGAGTGTGGACGAATCACGCAGTCCCTCCAAACGATGGTGGAATCAGTCTCGGGCAGGCCGCACTCGCCATATTCAACCAGAGCGCTACCGATGGAGCACAGTATGCATGAACTCTCCATCGCAATGAGCATCGTGGACATGGCTCTGGAGGAGGCAGAACGCCGAGACGTCATGATCGATGCCGTTTACCTTGAGCTTGGGCCGCTGTCCGGTGTCGTCGCCGAAGCGTTGCTCTTTTCCTATGAGGTCGCATGCAACGGCACACGACTGGAAGGCTCCCGACTCGTGATTAAAGATGTGCCCATCGAGGTATATTGCCCGGCCTGTAAAACGCAACGAATTTTGGCTTCGATGCAATGGTTCTGCTGTCTTGGAGTGCGGCACACCCACACCAGAGATCATTCATGGAAAAGAACTC
>Ga0210387_10001240_pt1 | contig 19108 bp, 15 predicted proteins | sample IncBWC7OmetaG_FD_160108 | JGI IMG/M metagenome (GOLD analysis project Ga0210387, IMG submission 160108) | Forest soil microbial communities from Barre Woods Harvard Forest LTER site, Petersham, Massachusetts, United States - Inc-BW-C-7-O ...
GGTCTTGTCGCCGAAGTCATGCAGAATGCGGCGTTCATGCGGCGTCAAGTTTTCGGTGTCGCCTGCCGCAAAGCGCCGGAGCAGGGCCGCATAGCGCGCTTTGGCCTGCTCGACAAGGTGCTCGCGCTGCCGCGGCGAATCGGAAGGATCGAATCGCAGCACCTCATAAACCAGCCCCAGGTACCAGTCGTCGTGCAGCAGCCCCTCATCGGTTGTGACCTCGGTATAGACACGAATCCAAAAGCGTACGTCGGGTTCGAGTTCCGGCGGGTAGGCGAACGCATCGGACGTCTCAGCCCGCACCGGTGTGCACCAGATGAACGGCACCAGCAGCAGCGCTAAGCTAAGCCAATGGAAGCGATGCGACCTGGGTGTAAACAAATCAGCAACCTCGCTGGCGCGCGGACGGCGATTAATTCTGCCGTTTCATTGTCCCCCAATTGGGCTCGCAGCGATGCTTACAGGTCTGTAACATCGTGCAGTCGATCGCGACAAGAAAATGCAAGGGATTCAACCATGAACGAGATTCGGTCAGCAGCGTCCGCCATTCTGAAAGCCTGTGCCGTCACGTCCGTTTTGCTGCTGGGCCCTGCGGCAATCGCGACATCGCCCACCGCGCCCACGGCCCCGGCCTCCTTTCCCATCAGCGACGCATCGTTCAAATGCATCACTGAAATGACGCATGTGCGGCATTTCTATGTCGACAATCTCGCCGGCAACCTGGCCGGCACCGTCAAAGTGGCGCAGGCAGCGACCGGAGACTATCCGGTTGGCTCAGTGCTGCAGCTCGTGCCCACCGAAGTCATGGTCAAACGCGACAAGGGCTTCAACGCCGCCACACGCGATTGGGAATTCTTTGAGCTGAACATTTCGCCGACGAGTTCGATGATCCGCGTTCGCGGCGTGGAAGACGTCAACAATCGGTTCGGCGGCAACTGCTTCACCTGTCATGTCAAAGCGCAACCGCAGTTCGACCTGGTCTGCGACAACAACCACGGCTGCGATGGGATCCCCATTACGCGCGCCATGAGCGGGGCCCTGCAGCGCACCGATCCGCGCTGCAAGAATCCGCCGGTGAGCGCCGAAGACGCCGCCGCACTCGCGCAACTCGGTGCCATCGTCAAGGCGTTGGCGGCGGCGAAGGCGGCGGGGGCGGCGAGCGCACCGAAGCCCTGAAGGAGCTAGCGCCTCGGCCCAGTAATTTTTCCACTAGGCCGCAGCAGCGGGACTCTTGCGATCGGCACCCGGCCGAAACACCAGGCCGAACACCACGAAGATGGCGAGCGCGGCCGCGGCGGGAATCGGCCAGATCGCATGCCAATCGTGCGTCACCTGCAAACAGCTATGCGCGGCCGCGGCCGCATCGCCGCAGCTTGGATTGCTGACGGCATAGCGGTTCACGATGGCGCCGGAGACGAAAGCGCCCACAAAGTATCCCAAGCCATTGGTCACGAAATTGATCAGGCCCTGCGCGGCGGCGCGGATGGTCTCTCCGGCCCGCTGATCGGTGTACACCTGGCCGCCGACGAAGAAAAAGTCGTAGCAAACGCCGTGCAGCAGGATGCCCGCATAGATGAGCCACATGGCGCTCCCCGCATTGCCGTTGGCGAACGCGAAGTAGCGCAGGGCCCAGGCCATCATGCCGACCAGCATGATGACCTTGATGCCGAAGCGGCGCAGCAAGTAAGCCAGCAACAGCATGAAAAACACCTCGGACATCTGGCCGAAGGTTTGTATGAAGGCCGCCTCCGGCACCTTGATCTCGTTCAAAAACGGGTTGGCAAAGGTGTAGTAGAACTGCAGCGGAATGCACAGCAGGAATGAGCCAACCACGAATATCAGGAAGTCGCGCTTCTTCAGCAACTGCAGCGCGTCCAACCCCAAGGCGTCGCGCAGACTGAATTTCGCGCGCGCGGCCTGCGGCGGCGTGTGCGGCAACAGCAGCGCATACGCGGCCATGCAAAGCGAAGCGCCCGCGGAGATTTGCATCGGCAGCACCAGGGCATCGGCATGCAGGCTCTTGCCGACCAGAATCCCGGCGACGATCCAACCGATGGAGCCGAGTACGCGCACGTAGGGAAAGCTGCTGGATTCCTTCAGATGGTGGAAGGCGATGGAATTGGTCAGTGACAGCGTCGGCATGTAGCACAGCGCGTACAGAATGAGCAGCGGATAAAACGTCGCGAAAGCCGTCTGCTGCGACACCATCCACATCAACGCGGCGCCGATGAGGTGCAGTGCGGCCAGCAGCTTTTCGCTGGCGAACCATCGATCCGCGATGATGCCGATGAAGAAAGGCGAGACCAGCGCGCCGATGGCGGTCGCGCCATACGCCAGGCCGATATGGGAATCGGTGAAATGCAGGGTCGCCCCGAGATAGGTACCCATGGTCACGAACCACACGCCCCAGATGAAGTACTCCAGGAACATCATCAGCGCGAGGCGCGCTTGGGTCATGGCAGTTCGCGGATTCTGATGTGGCGCAGTTCCAAGGAGCCGGGATGATCGCCCTGAATGCCGATGTAGCCTTTTTTGGCCAGGCCATAGTTGGGATACTTCGAGAATTTGCTCGCCGCGACTTTCGCCTTCCAGTCTGGACTGCCGAAGTCGTATTCGACGACTTTCTGGCCGTTCAGCCAATGCTCTACATGATTGCCGTTAACGATGATGCGCGTCTTGTTCCACTCGCCGAACGGCTTGACCACTCCGGCGGGAGGACCATACAGGGCGTACGCCGCCGCCGCCGCGGTGAGCCGGCTGCGGCCATCGGGCGCGTTGGCATCATCCAGCAATTGATACTCAGGGCCGCTCCAGTAAATGTGGTCGTATTCGCGCGTCGCGCGATAAAAGACGCCGCTGTTGCCGCCTTTGCCGATTTTCCAATCGAGCTCGAGCTCGAAATTGCCGAACTGCTCCTTGGTCACCAGATCATCGACATCGCCTTCCTTGGTGAGCGTGCCATCTACGACATGCCAGCCCTCGGGCATGCCCTCCGAACTCCAGCCCCGAAAGGTATTGAGCATTTTTCCGTCGAACAGTGTGTGCCACTTTGCCGCCGGCGCGCTTCCTGCCGCCGGCGTGCTCCCTTGTGCATTCACCTCGTTCCCCACCCCTGCCGCCAACAACCATGCGCCCGCAAGCAGCGCCGCCTTCCCGGCAATCCGGCCATGGATCATGTTGATCTCCACTCTCCGCGGGCAACCGCGGGAACAAATGTATCGAGGCCAGGCGGCGGAAAATCCAGCGTCTTGCCCTGTTCGGCGCTCATATAAGCGGCCATCAGCAGTGATACTACCTCCAGACCATCATCGAAGGTCAACCGCGGCGCTTCCTTGCCGAGGAACGCCCGCACGAAATGCCGGTCTTCGCTTTCGTAGCCGTAGGCGGCAGCCTCGCTCGCCACCACCGGCATCGATCCGATCTCGGCATTCTGCTTCTCGACCAGATCCTCGCCGCTCGCGCCGCGCACCTCGCGCGAAAAGAACAGATTCAGACCGCTGTCCAGAGTGTTCCAGGACATGGAATATTCCGGACCGAGGAGCTCCGCGGATAGACGCAGTCCGGCGCCTACAAAACTCCACGAGGTCGAGGCTTCGCCGATCAAGATCTGGCCCTCGGGGGTCGCAAACTCGATGCTCACGCTGGCGAAGTCTTCGGACGGCCGCTTTGTGTAGTCGACTTCCCGGCCATATAAAGCCGCAAGTTTCGCGGGGTACGGACCCTTCGACCATTTCAGGCTGGCGATGTGGCCGGTAACGCGTACCGGCCGCACCGACGAACGCGCCGCGCCCGGCTGGGTGAGCAGATGGCGCACGAGCAGGACCGAGTGGCACATCATGTCATTCAGCACACCGCCGCCTTGCAGCTCCCCGCGCCAGAACCACGGCGCGTGAGGTCCGCTGTGTTCCTCAGAGGCGCGCGCCAGATAGGGCCGGCCGGTGGCCGCGGCGCCGCGCGCCCAGATTCTCGAGCGGCCGGCTTCGATCTGCGGCGCGAATACCTGATTTTCCAAATAGCCGTGCGCGATGCCGCTACGCTTGACCAGCTCCAGCATGCGCTTCGCTTCAGTGACATTTCGCGCCAGCGGCTTCTCGCAGGCAATGCCCCGCAGCGTGCCCACGCCGCCTTCGAGAGCGCGCACGATTTCTTCCATATTCTCGAGCCGCATGTGGTTGGGTCCGGTAAGCCACAGCGCGTCGATTAACGGGTCGGCCACCATGTCGCGGATCGACGCGTGAGCTTTGGCGGCGCCGATGTCGAGATGGCGCGCCAGCGCCGCCGCCGAACTCGCGTGCTCGAGATTGGGGCTCCACACGCCGCGCACGTCGGCATCCCGCACAGCTTGGAAGCCCTGCATGTGGAAACGCGCATTGAAGCCGGAACCGACGAATCCCACGCCGAGCCGCGCGGGCGCGTGATGGTTCGAATTGACGCTCATTTTTGGTCCGGACCCAAGCCGAGTTTTTGCAGCAGTTCCGCCGGGGGTCCCTCGAATTTCGTCAGCGGAACGTTGCCGACATAGCCGATGTCTTTCCAACCTGTCGGCGTCGAATAGAAGGCGCCCACTGTCAGGTCGCGGTAGCGCGCGAAGAACGCCGCGGCGCGCGCGAACTTAGGTTTAGCGTTGGGCTCATAGCAAATGTCGTCGCATATGGCGTGCTGCTGGGATTCATCGAGTTCCGCAAAGTATTTTTCGAACCGCAGCAGGGCTTCAGCGTCCATCCATGCCAAACCCTCGAGTACCAGTGGACGATCTTCAATCTGGCGCGGATACGGCGCGCTCACCCATTCGTCGATGAAATCCACCACTCCCACGCTGCTCGCATCGGGTGAGCGTCCATCGTCGGGCAGTACGACGTTGCAGAGCGCCTTGGCGGTGCGCCGCTCCGCGGCGGATAGGGTCAGCGGCCAGACATCGCCGGGCCGGTACAGCTTGGTCAGGTCAGGATCCCCGCCGTAGCCGCGAACCGCGGGCCACGCGGTTACGTCCTGGGTCCAAGCACGATGATTCAGCAGCGGGATTGACGACGCCGCCGCGAGCATCCACTTGATTGTCGTTCGCCGATCCGTCACAACTCCTTCCTCCGCATCCGATCGGCGATGTGATCCGCCGAGCGCCAAGCCAACGCCATGATGGTCAGGGTCGGATTCTTGTCTGCGTTGGAGGCGAATACCGCGCCGTCGGTCAAGAACAGGTTCTTGACGTCCCAGGTCTGGCACCATTGGTTGGTCACCGATGTTTGGCGGTCTGCGCCCATGATCGCGCCGCCGACTTCATGGATGATGAAGCCCCCAGGTGCGATCGCTTCGGCCCCATCGCTTTGAACCTTGCCCATCACGCGCCCGCCCATCGCCTGTACGATGTCCGCAAAGGTCTTCTGCATGTGCGCGGCTTGGCGCGTCTCATGATCGGACCATTTCCAGTGAAAGCGCAGCACCGGAATGCCCCATTTGTCCGTAACCTTGGGATCGATCTCGCAGTAGGAATTTTCGTTCGGAATCATTTCGCCGCGCCCGGCGAAACCCACGAACGATCCATAATACCGACGCGCGTCCTCTTTGAGCTTCTTGCCGTAGCTGCCGCCCGTGAAGCGCTCGATCCCGTGTAGCGTGCCGGCACCCGGCATGCGCCGGCCGCCGCCGAATTCGATGTGATAGCCGCGCGCGAATCCCAACTTGCCCTTCTGCTGATCCTGATAGCCCCACCAGGGCGCGTAAAAAGCGTGCCCGCTGGCACCGTCCTCGTTTTGCGGCGGGAGTGATTCGAGCAGCGGGATTTGGCCGCTCAAGTCGCTGCCGACGGTGTCCATGATGTAGCGCCCGACCTTGCCGCTGGAATTGGCGAGCCCATTCGGGAACGACGCACTCTTCGAATTGAGCAAAATTCGCGCCGTTTCGCAGGCGCTGGCGGCGAGCACGATCACTCGCGCAGTCGCCTGGTGTTCCGCGCCGCTGACCTTGTCGAAATACTTCACGCCCCTGGCGAGTCCGTTCTTGCCCAGCACCACCTGACTGACCATGGCGTTGCACACGATGTCGAGGTTTCCGGTCGCGAGCGCCGGCGGCAGATGTACGGTGGTCGATTGATAATTCGCCCGGATCGAGCAGCCGCGGCCGCAGTCGGTCGCCCAGATGCAGGCCGCGCGTTGCTGCATATGCTCAGCGATTATTTTTTGCGCTTTCAAGTTTCCCGGATGCAACAGCGCCGGGGACCGCTTGAAATCGAGCTGCTGGGTCAGAACGGCACGATGGCCCGGTACGATGGGAATTCCCAAGCGCCGCGCGCGCTGCTGCACCAGGTAATCGCTGACCAAGGGCGCCGGCGGAGGCAGGAGACAACCCGGCGAGGAGTTTGGCGTGTTCTCGAGTCCCTCGGAGGTGCCGTACACGCCGATGAGCCGCTCTACTTTGTCATAGTAAGGCGCCACATCCTCGTAGGAGATGGGCCAGTCCATCCCTAAGCCGTCCCGGCTGCGGGGTTTGAAATCGTAAGGTCCGTTGCGCAGAGAGATGCGGCCCCAGTGATTGGTGCGGCCGCCCAGCATGCGCGAGCGCCACCAGGCGAAGCGTCCATGCCGATCACTCGTGGATTGCACGTACGGCTCTCCGGGAACCGTCCAGCCGCCGTCGATCGTGGCGTCGTAGAATCCGAAGTCTTTTTCCGGCGTCGAAGCGCCGCGCAAAGGGGCCTGGTCCGGCGTTTGAAACATGGGCGTTTCTTGCTCGGGCACGTATTTGCGCCCCGCTTCCAGCATGAGCACTTTGACGCCTTCCATGCTCAAGGTATAAGCGGTCTGGCCGCCCGCGGCGCCGGAGCCGACAATGATGACGTCGTAGTTCTTCGCGCGGGCCGCAGTGGTTTGGATGCTCACACCGACATGTTATCCAACTTTCGGCGCTTGCCGTAGTTCTTTGCTACATCGAGCGCCGCGCTGCATGCACGATGGAGCGCAGCGGGACTTCTTCGGCGGCTATAGCCCGCGCCATTGGGAACGCCTGCTGCGCGAGCCGCGTCAACACCTGCCCCGGCGGCGGCTCGACGAAGAATCGCACCCCCAATTCATAAAGTACCGTCACCGAATCGTGCCAATGGACGACGTTTTCGACATTGAGAATCAAATCTTCGCGCACTCCCGCCGCATCCCGCACGACTCTCGCCCGGCGGTTGCTCACGTAGGACGCCTGCGGCGTCTGGAATTCGACCGTGCGCATCGCCGCCGCAAGCCGTTCTGAAACCGCATGAAGCAGCGGACTGTGTGAGGGGGTGCTGACCGCCAGACTTTCCGCGCGGCGCGCTCCCTGCTCGCGCGCCAGCTTCATGACGGCTTCCAGGGCGAGGTCGGCGCCGGACACCACGATTTGGGTCGGCGCGTTGATATTGGCCAAGTAGACTTGGGCACCGGCCCCACCCACGCGCCCGAGGATTGCAGCAACCTGGCGTTCGTCGAGTCCTGCTATCGCAACCATGCCGTAGCCTTTCGGGTAGGCCTGCTCCATGTATTCGCCGCGTATTTTCACCAGCGCCAGTGCATCGGCAAACCTTAAGGCGCCGCAAGCCACCGCTGCGCCGAAGGCGCCCACGGACAGGCCCGCGGCCGCATCGACCTGCATTCCCTCATATGAAAGCGCACGGGCGACCGCGACGCCCGCAATCAGCACGCTCAATTGCACGTTCCTCGTGGAAAGCAAAGCCGCCGCGGTATCCAACATCAGCACATCCAACCTAAGCGCCTCGGCGGCCTCGTCCAAAGCCTGCTTCACTGCGGGATGTTCGGGCAATCGATGCAGGAAGCCGGGAGTCTGCGCGCCCTGACCGGGAAAGAGGTATGCGGCGCTCACGCCCGACGGGCTTCTAAATGAGCCCTCCAAGGATCGTGCGAAAGGCGTGGGCCCTCGGGCGAGCGCAATAAGATCGCACCGGCACTCTTGGCATACTCGGCCAGTGCGACTGCTCCGTTCGGCGTTTCCAGCAACACATCGATCCTCACCGTCAGAGCCGACAATTCAGCGTGCAGACGAGCCGCGTCGGCGCGCGCGATCGAAGCCGCGGCGCCCAATGCGATGTCCAGATCGCTGGCCGTCGTCGTCGCGGGAACACCGCTGGCCAACTCGAAGCCGACGCTCCCACACGGACCCCATCGGCCTGCCATTCCGTGACTGTCAAAGATCGCGGCCACTTCCTCGAGCGCGGCGACGGCGGGCATGATGGCGAATTCCCGGCGCTGCCGCCAGGCGCGTTGTGCCGCGAGCATCTGCGGTGTGATGCATTCCTGCACCGCGCCGGCCGAAACCCACGCGGCTGCGCGCTGCGAGCGCACGGCGCCGCGCACGCCGACGGGAAGGCCTTCAGTTCGCGGCGGTGGCCGCCGCATCACGACGAAGGGGCCACGCCGCAAGGCCTCCGGAGCCCACCCAGGCGGGTCAGACTCCCACTCGAGCGCGTGCGCACTGATCAGGCGCAGCAGCGAATGCACGGCCGGCGTGCTATGAGCGGACATCGCCTTGTTCCGCGGGGCGTCCTTGCTCCGCTGAGTGTCCTTGCTCCGCTGAATGTCCTTGCTCCGCTGAATGTCCTTGCTCCGCCGAGTTCCACTGCTCCGCCAAACGCCGGCGTACTTCGATCGACGCAGCGCGCGTTTTGCGTGCTGCCGCCGAGCTAAGCCTGCAGGCGAGGTCAGCAGCGCCGGCGCGCGCATCGGTAATTGCACTGATGAGTTCCGCACGCACGCTGTCCACGTCGATGCGCCCTGGAGCGTCGGCGTCGATTCCCTCGATAAGCTTATGCAGCAAGCCCAGACTGGCGTAGGAACGGATGTCGTACGCGACCGGTGCGATCCGCTCGCCAAGCCTTTCCATTTCTTCGACACTGCTGCGGGTAACACGCGCCGCTGCCTGCTTTCCCATGGCTTGCACCATGACCTCGGGCGAATCGAGTGCGATGATGCGGTTGGCTTGATAGCCATGGGCCAGAAAGGCGCCCGACATGGCCTTGCCCACCAGCAGCGCGATCACGGGGTGGCCGGCCAGGCGCGCCGAGGCATACGCATCCGCCGCCGCAGCACACGCCAGATGAATCCCTAGCAATTCCTCACGCCGCCCATAAGCCTGGCTTGAGACATCGACGATGGCGATGATCGGGCGGCGTGCGCCGTCGGCGTCTTGAGCAATCGTCGCGCGCACGTGATGCGCCAAGGCCCAGCCTTCTTCAAGACCTACCTCGCCGGAACGCGCACGCGGGAAGCGGTTCCGCGCATCGGGCACCACTGCGATGAAGCGCGCAGTCTCGCTTCCCAGTGCCGCATCGGCGACGCACACGCTTCGCAGGCCGCTCGAATTCGCCGCGCCGCCGCCGGTCAAGGCGTCGAACCAAATCCGGCCGCGGCGGGACAGGCTGGATTCCGCACTCATGGCATGAGCCTTGGTTGCCACAGCCTGCGCAGCGATTCGCCGTCCAGAGGTTGGTTTGGGTCGATGCTCCGGAGCAGTTCACGGTAGCGCTCCACTTGCCTGCTGCGTGTCGGCGCCGGTGTGGACACCGGTGCCGTGGAAAATGCTTTTCTCACGGCCGCGGCAATGGCGTCGGCATCGTCCTCCAAAAGATCATCAGCGAAACCCGTCGCGTAGCGTTGCTCGCCGCCGATCAGGCTCCAGATCAATCCACGGTCGGCCGCATCCAGTTCCTCGATGCCCGCTTCCTGCTCAATGACCTCCGGGCCATTCATCCCTAAGCGCGCCTGAGGCGTGACGATGAGCTGGCTGCACAAGGCCGCTGCCAGCGACATTCCGCCGAAACAGCCCACCATGCCGGCAATGACTCCAACTACCGGAACGTAGCGGCGCAGCGCAACGATGGCGGCGTGAATTTCGGCAATGGCCGCAAGGCCCAAGTTGGCCTCTTGCAGGCGCACGCCGCCGGTTTCGAACAAGAGCACGGGCAGTATGAGGCGCCCCTGTGCGCAGTCATCGAGCGCGAGCTCCAGTGCACCTGCAATCTTGGCGCCGGAGACCTCGCCCATGCTGCCGCCTTGATAGGTCCCCTCAATTGCCGCGATCAAAGCAGGCTTGGCCTGCAGTGTGCCGCGCGCCAGCACAACCCCGTCGTCCGCCTGAGCGACTATCCCCTGAAGAGGCAGCCACGGCGACTTGATGCGATCGAAGGGACCCAGCATTTCGCGGAAGGTGCCAGGATCGAGAACGGCACGCACGCGCTCGCGTGCGCTCATTTCTATGAAGCTGCGGCGCTCCAGAAAACGCCTGTATCCCGCCCGCGATGCCGCGTCGGGGTTCATACGCGTAAGGCTTCCACCGCCTGCGCCAGGCGCAGCATCACCGTTCCGGGGGTTGCGCCGAAATCGTTGATCTCGATCGACACCGCGCCGTGAAAGCGTGCAAAAAATCGGTCGAGTACGTTCTTCCAGATCGCTTCGAATCCGTCAACGCTGGTGTTCACGAGGACGTGCGTTCGCGCATCGGGCGAAGGCTCCAGCAACACTTCGAGATCGCCGGATCCGACGACACCCACGTGCACGCGCTGCTTCACGGTGTGCTGTGCCGAATAATCATATTGAATCTTTTCCATCGGATCACTTTGCCCGAAGAGCAGTTGCGGGCGGCTTCTCGCGGCCGCTGTCGAGGAAAATGCACGCCCCCAATAAGTCGGCACTCCCGCCAGGCGAGGCGTTGCGCCTGACCAGATCGGCATCGAGGCGTAGCAGCGCGCGACGGCCCGCGGCGCTGGAACTTCCGCCCGCCATCAACGTATCGCGCGCGCCGCGCTGCGCCGCTTTCAGCGCGGCTATGCCACCCCGATGCAACAAGCATGTGTCATCGAGCGTGGCCATGATCGCCATGAGCGCATCGAGGCGCGCGCAGGTTTCGTCCGCACCCTTGGCCCGCGCCGCCCACATCGCCGGCAGGCCGACCTCGACCACATGCGGAAAGCCGGCGACCGCCTCACCTCGCGCACCCCCGACGCCATAGCGCCGGCATGCGCGTGCGCCATGCAAATCCTGCGCCGGGGCATAGCGATCCGGAAAGGCAGCGATGCGAGCGGCGAGTGCCGCGGTTTCCCGTGGTCCTGCCTCGCGTCGCGGGCGCGAGTCACCGTGTGAGCTTGGCTCTCCCTGGATCGCACGCGCCGCGACGAGCAACCCGAGGACCCAGATCGCGCCGCGATGTGCATTGCTGCCGCCGGTGGCGGCATACATTTGGCTCTCCCCTGAGCGACCGATCCGCGCCAGCTGCTCACGCAGCGTTTGACCGGGTTCACGGCCGGCGGCGGCCGCCGCCATGCTCAGGAATGTGCCGCGCAAGGCGCCGGCGGACTTCAGCATCGTAGGCAAATCCAAATCGCGATGCGCGCCCGATCCGCGTCCATCCACCAGCGCAGGTTTGGGCGTCAACATGGCTTCTGCCGCCAGCACGTCGACGGCGAGATCAGCGAGCTGCAGGGCGTGCCGCCGGGTTTGCCGCACGGAATCGGCACGCAGATCGAATGTGAATAACTCGCATGGATTGGCGGACATGGCGTCACCAGCTACGAAATCGCGCCGGCGGGTTGTAGAGACCGTCGGACCAAGCGACCAGATCTTCGATACTACGCGCGGCCAACAGCGAACGCCGTGCCGCCAGCGGGGAGACGCCCAGGTCCTCCGGATACGCAACGACGCCGCGCCCGCGAAGTGCCGCCGTGCGGGCGGCGTTGGCGTGCAGCCCGACGCTCGTGGCGCCGGCGACGGCTGCGACGGCTGCTCGCCGCTCCTCGCCGCTGTCGGTCTTGTACAAATACGCGATGCCCTCCTCGGTGACCACATGACTCACATCGTCGCCGTAGATCATCACAGGCGCGATGGGCATGCCGTTGTGTCGGCCTACTTCAACGGCATCCAGGGACTCGACAATGGTCGGCGTGCCGCCCTTCTTGAAGGTTTCGGCGAGCTGCACAACGAGTTTGCGGCCGCGCACCACGGGCGCGTCCGCGGTGATGAGGCTAAGCCACGGCGGCGTGCTATGACGGCGGCCTCTGGGGTCGTGCCCCATGTTGGGCGCGCCGCCGAAGCCGGCAAGGCGGCCCAGGGTCACTGTCGATGAATTTGCGTCCGCGTCCATCTGCAAGGTCGAGCCGACGAAAAGATCGACGCCGTATTGACCCGCCAATTGGCATAGAACGCGGTTGGAGCGCAGGCTGCCGTCGTGCCCAACGAAAAAAATATCGGAGCGGGCGCGGATGTAATTCTCCATGCCCACTTCGCTGCCGAAACTGTGCACGCTCTCGACCCAACCGCTTTCAATCGCAGGAATCAGCGTTGGATGCGGATTGAGAGCCCAATTGCGGCAGATTTTGCCTTTGAGACCGAGCGACTCACCGTAGGTGGGCAGCAGCAATTCGATCGCCGCGGTATCGAAGCCGATTCCATGATTGAGCGCGGTGACGCCGTGGCGCTGATAAATACCCCGAATCACCAGCATCCCCATCAGTACCTGCAGCTCCGTGATGTGGCGCGGATCTCGCGTGAAGAGCGGTTCGATCGCGAACGGCCTGTCGGCGACGACGATGAAGTCCACCCACGAGCCGGGGATGTCGACGCGCGGCAACTCATCGGTCAGCTCATCGACCTGAGCGATGACGATGCCGTGTCGAAATGCGGTGGCCTCAACGATGGTAGGCGTATCTTCGGTGTTGGGACCGGTGAAGAGATTGCCGTTCGCATCTGCCTTTTCCGCGCACACCAGGGCAATCTGGGGCGTCAAATCGACAAACATTCGCGCGTACAGTTCGACGTAAGTATAAATCGCGCCGATCTCCAGCTTTCCGTCTTCGAGCAGCTGCGCCACGCGCAGGCTCTGCGGACCGGCGAAAGAGAAGTCGAGCTTGCGGGCAATGCCCCTTTCGAACAGCGTCAGGTGTTCGGGCCGGCTGATGGTGGAAATCAACAAGTGGATGTCGTGCAGTTTGCCTGGATCGACCTGCACCAGCGAACGCGACAGAAAGTCCGCTTGCTTCTGGTTGTCGCCTTCCAACGCCACGCGGTCTCCCGAGTGGATCAAGGTTTGCAAAGCCCGGACAATGTCCCCCTGATTTATCAGCTTTCCGTCGGCCAGCGATCCAAGATCGGCCACGCGGGCCGCCTTGGAATCGCGCAAACGCGACCATGAGCGGTCCCCGGCGGCGGCATTGCTCAAAATCATTTGCGCATCTGGACCTGGGCTTCAGGCGGCTGCGGATTTGGCGACTTTGGCCTTGGGGGTTCTCGCCGCAGGTTTTGCGAGCTGCCTGGTGAGGTAGTTCGCCAGCAAATTGCCTGTCTGCAGCAGATGCGTCTCGAGAATCCGCACTGCCTCCTCAATCTTGCCGCCGCGCACCGCCTGCAAAATCAGCTCGTGCTCATCATCCGACTGCTGTTTGTGAGCCGGCATGGTGAGCTTCAATTGCAGGTAGCGCTCGCCCTGACTATGAAGCGAATCGATCAAGGCGAACAAACGCGGCCGCTGGGCCGGCGCATAAAGCGCGAGATGAAACTCACGGTTGTGCTGCGCATACAGCGACTGATCGAGGGCGCTGTGAGAGCGGCTGAGGATCGACGCGACGGCTTCCAAGCTTTGCGCCGTGTGATGCGGCGCCGCCAGCCGCAGCGCAGTCACTTCGAGCGACGCGCGAACCTCATAGATTTCTCGCACTTCCTCCGCGCTCAAAGTTGTGACACGCGCGCCGTAATTGGGTTGCAACACAACCCAACCCTCGCTCTCGAGCTGTCGCAGGGCCTCGCGGACGGGAATACGGCTGACGGCAAAATGCTTCGCCAGATTCTCCTGTCGAAGAGATTCACCCGGGCGTAAGTGACCTTCGATGATCGCCCGCCGCAGCGACTCGACAATGATCTCCGGTGAACTCTGGCGCCCGAGCAGTGGATTGCCGAATGCGTAACTTGTAATTGCCATATCAGTAATGTATACAATATCCAAAAGTATCGCAATGGCGAGATGGTACTGCTGGCGCTGACCTCAAGAGATCCGCGGGGGAAATCACGACAATGAATGGCGTCGGCAGCAACGCCGCGGACCGCGTCCGCAGCAAGCTCTCCCGATCTCAAATCACCGGATTCTGGGCGGCTTGGACCGGCTGGACCCTGGACGGCATGGACTCCTTCATCTATGCCTTGGTGCTGAGCCCGGCATTGACCGAGCTGTTGCCGAAGTCAGGGATGGACGGGGCACCGGCCAATGTAGGTTTTGTAGGGTCCATCCTGTTCGCACTCTTTCTGGTGGGTTGGGGACTGGCGTTTGTTTGGGGCCCGATCGCTGACCGCTTCGGACGCACCCGCGTGCTTGCCGCCTCGATCCTTGTGTACGCGGTGTTCACCGGCGCCGCGGCGCTGTCGCAGAACGTGTGGGAGTTGGGCTTGTTTCGTCTGCTTGCCGGCATCGGCATCGGCGGCGAATGGGCACTTGCGGGAACTTATGTCGCCGAGGCGTGGCCTGAAGACCGCCGCAAAATGGGCGCGGGCTATTTGCAGACCGGCTATTACGCCGGCTTCTTTCTCGCGGCCGCATTGAACTTCACGGTCGGAGCGCACTTCGGCTGGCGCGCGATGTTTCTCTGCGGCCTGACGCCGGCGTTTCTCTCGCTCTACATAGTCTTCAAGGTAAAAGAGCCGGAACGATGGGCGAAGATTGCGGTCGCGGCGGCCGCAAAAGCGGCGAGTCCGCTCAGGCAGATTTTTACCGCGCCCTACCGGCGTCGCACCATCGTCAATGCCGCTCTGCTGACGGTGGCCATCATCGGCTTGTGGGCCGGCGCGGTTTACGAACCCACGGCAGTCATCACGCTGGCGAAAAAACAGGGAATCGGCGCAGCCGATGCGGTACGCACGGCGTCGTTGGCTACCGGTCTGCTCTCGATCGGCACAATCTTGGGTTGCCTGCTGGTTCCAACCCTCGCGGAGCGCATCGGCCGCCGGGCCACCCTGGCGATGTACTTCGTCGGCATGGCGATTTGTATCTGGCTGAGTTTCGGCTGGGCCTTCTATCTTACGAATGGCCTGGCAACCTTCATCACGATACTTTTCTTCCTCGGCTTCTTCGGCGGCAATTTCGCGACGTTCAGTTTATGGCTGCCTGAGCAGTACAGCACGGCGGTGCGCGCCACCGCGTTTGCGTTCACAACCTCATTCGGCCGTCTCATCGGCGCCGGCGTCAATTTCATGCTGGCTTCGATGATTCACAGCTACGGCAGTCTGGGAGTTCCCGTGGCGACCACCGCCGTCGCCTTCGTGGTCGGACTGCTGATCATTCCCTTCGCCATTGAAACCAAGGGAGAGCGGCTGCCGGAATGAATTACCCCGGCTGCGATTCACGGCGCCGGAACAACTCGAGAATCATTCATTCACTTGTGGGAGGAGTTATGTTGGCACACAAGAAATTTCCACTCTTCGCAGTCTCACTGGCGGTCGCCGCAGCAACACTGGGTTGGGCTGCACAGGCTGAGGCGCGCGTCGCTTCCATCGTCATCGACTCTCCGGCCTCCCCGGCATTCGCCGGCGCTGCGGTCGGCACCGCCGGGCCCTATGTCACTTTGAAAGGCCGGGTGTTCGGCGAGCTCGATCCGCATGATCAGCACAATACGATCATCCAAGACATTGAGCTTGCACCAAGAGACGCCCATGGCATGGTCCAATACATAGCGACCTTTCAGATCACCATGCCGGCCGACTTGAGCAAAGCCACCGGGCTCATGTTCAACGAGGTTTCCAACCGCGGCGGCAACGCCATTCCAACCACCGCCGCGGCCGTCGTTCCCGGCGCCATTTATCTACAAAGCGGTTGGCAGGGCGATTTGCTAGCACACTGCGCGACCGACTATCCATGCACGCCGCTCAACGTTCCCTTCACCGGCACGCAGCAGGTTATCCAGGTACCGGTCGCCAAGAACAAGGATGGCTCGACGATCACCGGCCCGGTCTATGGCCACATCGCGAATGCCACTGGCAGCACGGCGCAAATGGTTATTTTCACCACACCGGTGCCGTATCAACCGCTCAGCACGGACACAACCAAGACCGAATTCTGGAGCCTCGCTTCGCAAACCATCACCGGCGTCGACGGCGCCAAGACCCTCATTCCCAGCGCGGACTGGGCCTGGGCGGACTGCAGCACGGTGCCTTTCCCCGGCACGCCCGATCCGACGCGTATCTGCCTGCGCAACGGTTTCAACTCAGACCTGCTGTACGAAATGGTGTTCAAAGCGAAGAACCCGCTCGTGCTTGGCGTCGGCTATGCCGCGACACGCGATATCATCTCCTTCTTCCATCATGCGAGCGCGGACGACAACGGCACCGCCAATCCGATCGTCGATGCAGTCCACAAAGTAATCACCGTCGGAGCGTCGCAGTCCGGCTCTTTCATCCGCTCTTCGATACACCTCGGCTTCAATCAGGATGAGCAGAATCGGCAGGTCGTCGACGGTGCATGGCCGCAGATCGACGGCCGCCAGCTGTATATGAATGTCCGCTTCGCGCTGCCTGACGTGATCACAAACCTCTATATGATGGCCGACGAGGCGCCCGTGTGGTGGGCCCACTATCCTGACAAAGCACGCCATTTTCCGGCCGAAGGTCTGCTCGATCGGTGCACCGAAACGCGAACCTGCCCCCAGGTTTTGGAGACCTTCGGCTCTCTGGAATTCTACGACGAGAAGATGTCGCCGGATCTGATCGGCTTCACCGCCGAGGAGGACATTCCGCTGCCGAGCAACGTTCACCGCTACTACTATCCGTCGACGACCCACGGCGGCGGCGGCGGGGGCTTCACTTTCGTTTCGAATCCACCGCCGGCGAACGGCTGCGTCTTTCCGGCCAATCCAAACCCCGAATCCGACAGCAACAACGCTCTGCAGGACGACTTCGTGGAACTGGTGATGCAAGGAACGCCGATGCCGCGCAGCTCATATCCGACGCTGCGTGATCGGTTGCTGGTGCCTGCGACGCAACGGGCGGAGGGCTTCCCGGACATTCCGAACTATCCATTCCAGGGCAACCAGATCAATTTCGCCGAGTTGTTCGACTTCGGTCCGGATATCGACTATCGCAACCAAACCGGGATCGTCACGATTCAACCGCCGATCATCGACAGGGTGCTGCCTACCTACGCGGTGAAAGTCGATTCCGACGGCAACGAATTTGCCGGCGTGAGATCGGTGCTGCTGCAGGCGCCGCTCGCAACCTATACGGGTTGGAATACTTTCGCGGCCGGTATCTACAAGGGACAGCAATGCGGTCTCACGGCGTCATCCTTTCCTTTCCAGGAAACGAAGGCGCAAAGAATCGCCGCTCACGATCCGCGTCGCTCGATCGAGGAACGCTACGGCACCCATCAGGGCTACGTCTGCGTCGTGACGAATGCGGCGAACGAGGCCGTCAAGCAGCGATTTTTGCGATCGACGGCGGCGACGACGCTCATTGCGCAAGCGCAAGCAGGCAATGTGCTGACGGACATTGCGCCGACGGATGAGGACCAGGCGCTCGCAACTCGACTCTGCGCTACGCCCCCAAAAGGCGGCAAGGACGATAACGGCGGCTAGGGCCGGTAGTCACTAGATCCGGCGCAGGCGGTTCGCCCGCGCCGGTCTACCGTTCGTCAAATATCTTGCACTGAGCAGTGCAAGGGTGTCTGCTTTTTCCGTTGGAATCCGATCTAGGATGGAATGCGGAGGCGGAAAGCGATGAACACTTCGAAGCAGGAGCGCTGGCAGCTGTTCAGCCGGCTGCTGGACCAGGCGATGGAGATGCCGGAGGCGGAGCGTGCCTCCTGGTTGGGCACGCTGAGAAATGAGGACGCGGAAATGGCCGCCACCTTGGAGCGCGCCCTCGCCAACCGGCAAAGTACAGGATTTGCAAGCTTTCTCGAGGGACCATCACCACTGTCGGATGAGAGCCTCGAGTCGGCGACCCTGGTCGGCCGCCACATCGGACCCTATGTCATCGACGCCGAAGCGGGCCGCGGCGGCATGGGCAGCGTCTGGCGCGCTCATCGCGCCGATGGCCGCTATGAGGGGACGGTTGCCATCAAGTTCGTCCACGCCATGTGGATCGGCAAGGCGGGCGAGCAGCGCTTTAGGTTCGAAGGCCGCGCTCTGGCGAAGCTGAATCATCCGAACATCGCCCGGCTGCTCGATGCCGGCGTCGCCGAAGGCTCGCAGCCGTACTTGGTGCTCGAGTACGTGGAGGGCGAACCCATCGACGCCTACTGCGAGCGCATGGGCCTGGATGCCCGCGCGCGGGTGCGGCTGTTTCAAGGCGTTCTGCACGCTGTGGCCCACGCCCACGGCAAGCTGATCGTTCACCGCGACATCAAGCCGGGGAATGTATTTGTCACGTCCGACGGCACGGTGAAGCTGCTGGATTTCGGCATCGCAAAACTGATTGATGACGATTCCGAGGCCGCGCAGTTGACCCGGGCCAGCGCCGTGGCGCTCACGCCGCAATATGCGGCGCCCGAGCAGCTTCTCGGACAACCCGTATCTACCGCCACGGACGTCTATGCGCTTGGGCTGCTGCTGTACCTGCTTCTGACCGGCGAACATCCGGTGCCCGAGGGCACGCGCTCGAGCGCGGCGCTGGTTAAGGCGGTGTTGACCGAGGAGCCGCCGCAAGCCTCCAGCGTTGCGAAGATCCCCGCCATTCGCGCCAGATCGTTGCAAGGCGATCTCGACAACATCCTGCACAAGGCCATCAAGAAGAATCCGGCCGAGCGCTACGCCTCAGCCGAGGCCTTTGCCGACGATCTGCAGCGCTTCCTGTTGGACGAGCCGGTACAAGCGCGCGCCGACACCGCTTTTTATCGTGTCTCCAAGTTCGTCAAGCGGCACGCGGTCGGCACGGCTTTGGTCAGCATCGCCGTTGTGCTGTTGAGCGTCAGCCTGCTCGCGGCCATCGTTCAAGCGCGGCGCGCGGAACGGGCCGCGGTTCAAGCTGTGGCAGAACGGGGCCGCGCCGACCGGGAAGCGGCAGCGGCGATCGCGGAACGGGATCAGGCCCTGCACGCCATGGCCGTAGCGCAGGATACCACCCAATTATCCAACTACCTGCTCACCGAGACCATGCTGCAAGTCAGC
>Ga0210387_10001244_pt1 | contig 19091 bp, 18 predicted proteins | sample IncBWC7OmetaG_FD_160108 | JGI IMG/M metagenome (GOLD analysis project Ga0210387, IMG submission 160108) | Forest soil microbial communities from Barre Woods Harvard Forest LTER site, Petersham, Massachusetts, United States - Inc-BW-C-7-O ...
GATGAATCCGTTCGACGAGATCGCGGTTGAAGAAGCTGTTCGTCTGCGTGAAGCGGGCGTGGCGACGGAAGTGATCGCCGTGTCGGCGGGCGTGACGCAGGCGCAGGAAACGCTGCGCACGGCGCTGGCGATCGGCGCGGATCGCGCGATCCTGATCGAGTCCTCGGAAGACCTGCAGCCGCTGGCTGTGGCCAAGCTGCTGAAGGCGCTGGTCGACAAGGAGCAGCCCTCGCTGGTGATTCTCGGCAAGCAGGCCATCGACGACGATTCGAACCAGACCGGTCAGATGCTGGCCGCGCTGGCGAACCTGCCGCAAGCGACGTTTGCCTCGAAGGTTGTCGTGGCGGATGGCAAGGCAACGGTGTCGCGCGAAGTGGATGGCGGGGCGGAAACGCTGTCGCTGACGCTGCCGGCCGTGGTCACCACCGATCTGCGCCTGACCGAGCCGCGTTACGTGACGCTGCCGAACATCATGAAGGCGAAGAAGAAGCCGCTGGAAACGCTCAAGCCCGAAGATCTGGGTGTTGACGTGAGCCCGCGCCTGAAAACGCTGAAGGTTGTCGAGCCGCCCAGGCGCAGCGCCGGTGTGAAGGTCGCTGATGTGAAGACGCTGGTCGAGAAGCTGAAGACCGAAGCCAAGGTGCTGTGAGGAGACGGACGAAATGACGATTCTGGTAATTGCGGAACACGACAACGCGTCGCTGAAAGCGGCGACGCTCAATACGGTTGCGGCGGCAGCCGAGATTGGCAAACTCGGCGGCGGTGACGTGCACGTGCTGGTGGCAGGTCACAACGCGCAAGGCGCGGCGAATGCGGCGGCGAAGGTTGCAGGCGTCGCGAAGGTGTTGCTGGCCGATGCGCCGCAACTCGAAGCGGGCCTCGCGGAAAACGTTGAAGCCACGGTGCTGAACATCGCGAAGGACTACTCGCATATCCTCGCGCCGGCCACCGCCTACGGCAAGAACATCGCACCGCGTATCGCCGCGAAGCTGGATGTTGCGCAGATCAGCGACATCACTGCGGTGGATTCCGCCGATACGTTCGAGCGTCCGATCTATGCCGGCAACGCTATCGCAACGGTGCAATCGAGCGATCCGGTCAAGGTCATCACGGTGCGCTCGACCGGCTTCGACCCGGTCGCAGCAGAAGGCGGCAGCGCAGCGGTTGAGAAGATCGAAGCGGCGGCCGATAGCGGTCTGTCGCAGTTCGTGAGCCGTGAAGTCACGAAGCTGGACCGTCCGGAACTGACCTCAGCGTCGATCATCGTGTCCGGTGGCCGGGGTCTGGGCAGTGGTGAGAACTACACGAAGGTGCTCGAACCGCTCGCGGACAAGCTGAATGCAGCGCTCGGTGCCTCGCGCGCTGCGGTGGACGCCGGCTTTGTGCCGAACGACTACCAGGTCGGACAGACCGGCAAGATCGTCGCACCGCAACTGTATGTGGCCGTGGGCATCTCGGGTGCGATCCAGCATCTGGCGGGCATGAAAGACTCGAAGGTCATCGTGGCGATCAACAAGGACCCGGAGGCGCCGATTTTCAGCGTCGCCGACTACGGTCTGGTGGGCGATCTGTTCACGGTCGTGCCGGAGCTTGTCGCAGCGCTCGACGGCTGAACCCTCGAATCAAGTCGGGGGACTGCGACCGCGTAAGCTGTCGATCGGGCTAGTGATGTACCGACAGGGTGCCGTTGGTTCGATCTTCAGCTTTGAAAAGGAGTGCAGCGAAGAGCTACACGACAAACGGCATCGCGGCAGTCCTAGGTCCGGATTGCTCGCTAACAAGATGGTCCAGCGGCTCACCAATCCGATTGCCACATACGTCTTCCAGCCGTTTTGAGAACTCAAGGCAGTAGTTGCCGCTCAACCATTCCGATGAAGGCGAAAAACTGGCAACGGATCCATCATAGGAGAGCTCGATGCTCCCTTCGATAGAATTTCCGTCTGGACCCAGAACGGCTATTTCTTCGCTACAAAGCGAGGCATCCATGACACGGTCAAAGCGTATGACCAGAGGATCGAAGCTCGCTGCGCATGGTGTATCCAACGACCACAGTGCCGCGTCTAGCGCTGTGAACTCCCCGGCAGTGGCAAGAAATGACGAAGACACCGCGCCATCGGCACCCGTTATGGTCAACGAGTACGATTGTCCCGGGTAAATCGCGGGATTGTGCCCGGACCCATCTCCGAGCCTGCGTTTAATCCGCGCAGGATCTAATAAAATCGTGAGCCGACGACCGTCCGGACTCCAAAGCTCGTGACCCAGGATCAGAAATGGCTCAGGAATTTCGCGTCCGAGTTGATCAAGTAGCCTGAGATCCCGGCGGTCAAACGACGCCTCCGCGGGCGTGTCAAACTCCACGTAGAACCGGAGAACGTTTGAGGGGAGAGCTGAGGCGCGAGGCCATATTGCGACCGGTCGTGCGCAGCCGGCCGCAACACGCCTGATTTTTCTCTGCTGTTCCATCGACAGCCGTTTCAACTGGAATGGACCAAGTCAGGCGAACTTGCTTGAGATGCCATCAGACGTTCTCTTTCAGATTGAAAGTCGCGCCAGGAAAATCGTACTCCACCCAGATTTTCTCCAATCGAATCGGTAGAGGACCGACGGGAAGGGTTTCCAGTGTGAGGCCACCGCTGTCCGCTTCCCGTGTCAACGAGACAAAGAACTCATCACTGATGAGGTCTGCGCGAAGCGACGAGCCGACGAACATTACCTGTTTGCCGACCGGTCCAGCTGGCATGTGGGGGGAGAGATCAAGCATGAAAGGTGCAGGAGCATTCTCGGGAGTGAAGCCCTTCGCATTCGAAAACCCGGAAATCTCCATGACCATTGGCCCTCGAGCTGCATTGGTAATGAGGAGCAGGTCTCTGTCCTCAAACCGGTACGGCACCATACTGATAGGCTGCCCGTTCCCCATGTCGCCAATTGTCCTACCTGTTACCTTGGCACCGGCCATCAACTGCGACACGGGAATCAGCACGACAGGGCTGCAAGCGTACGCGGCAATCAGGGTGTCTTCGCCGTCAATATGCGCAAATTGCATCGCACGGATAGGCGCCCGCGTTTCGTAGATACCGTGCGCCACATGATAAATCTGAAGCTGCGTGTCGGCATTGGACCCATCGAACGGGAAAGGGACCCGGCGCAGGGTCGAGGAAAATTCGAGGTTGGATACGCCCGAAACGAATAGCTCTCCGCCATGGAACTTCATGTCCACAATTGCCATGGACCGCAGAGGCGTGCGGGCTTTTTTCTCGTAGGCGTCCTTGGACGGGACGGGCCAATCGCCGACGCGGGACTTGAAGGTCTCGCTCTCGTCCGGGACGTCCGGCAGATAGTGCACTGTCGCGTCTTTCGCTGCAAGATCGAACGGTGTGATTGTCCCATCAAGGCCTACGCGAACCACCGCCGCTTCCAGCCTCCCTTCCTTCGGAATACCAAACGAGATGTACACCTCTCGCGTAACCGGATGAACCGCCATACCTTCCGGCACGAGCCGGGAAGCGGTACCGATTAACGCAAGCGCAGCGCGGACATCGATGTCCTCTAGCAGAAACGGCCCAACCGAATGCGGAGCAGCGCCGTATTCCGTCGGATATGCGAATATGGCGGCCAATTTGTTGTCCGCAACGAAAAGTACGCCGTCGGGACTAAAGGTAAGTGCTCCAGCCGACATCGGAACCCTTCCGGCTGCGGTATTGTAATTGCTCATGTCAGTCGAGATCCTTGGGCCGCGGTGATTGGAGGCGCTTCTCCGTTACTAAAAGGCCTTGTAGGCCGAAGGCACGCATCGCCTTCAGTCTCGAATGAGTTTATCGGAGGGTGCTGGAGCTGCCTACGCGACTACAGGAATAACAGTCATTGCGAGGTGGAATGACCACCGACGGCTTGGAAGGAATCAAGTATCTGTCAAGGTCGAACGGCAGACGGCTCACGATAGGGATCCGTCCGTTCCGCGTGCTTGCGCGTCGATCGGTGATTCCATTGACAAGCGGAACGGGTTGTGCGAGGTCAATGAGGGTCACGCCCAAAACGATCGTCAACGAATCTGCGAGCCGCGCTATATCCGCCCATGATGGCATCTACCTCGGTATCAAACGGGCGCCCCCCAGCCTCACCGAGTCTAAGCGGGGAAAAGATCGCAGCGGCATTGCCTGACTGGAAGATCCGGACGACTGCGACATACGCTGGTCGTGCAACTCGGCGGTTGCCCGGTAAAAAGTTGAAACCTGACTCAACAGCTATCTGAAGAGTGAACCCGTGATAATGATACGTTCGCGTCATGAACCGTCTGGTTAGTACTTTTCTTGGAGACAGGTGCGAACACTTGCCATCTGTTCCAGCCGAGTACAGATCGAAGCGAATTTGGTCGACTATGCGCTCGAGAGCGCAATCTGCGCGTCGCCGAGCTCAGGATCATCCTCGGACCGCTCGACGGATTGCTTGACCCGATTGCTCCGCGTGCGAGCCGCACGATGCGAACTGTCCAATTAAACGTTTCCTCGTTCGGCAAGCAGTTGTATGTTGTGCTGTTGCCTGACGAAAATAAGGCGAAGTCACGGCAGCTTTACCCAGCGAAAATTATGAGGATGACGATCGTTGCGCCAAAGGCCGCAGTGTTCTGCAATTGCTATTCACGGGGTGATCCATTTTGGTAGGTTGCCGAAGACAGGTCGCGAGGACCATCTTCGGGCAATCGTCTCGCAGGCAGTAGTACACGGCAGCGCATAACACTTATTCCGGCAGGGCATACGGAGACGGTGACCTCCTGGTATCCACATCGAGCACTCCAGTTCCGTTGTGCCTACCGTTTTGGAAAGCAAGGCAACCATCCGAGCCGTATTGGTCGCGAAGCTAAAGACTGTGATCGACGGCGTTTGCCGTCCGGCCAAATGGCTAAAGCACAAGTTTCAGCCCCCACGCTGAGTCGAGACGAGCCGCGTAGCGCCTACGGCAATGTTGCGGCGACATTGTTAGAGTGGTCCATGGCATTCGAGCGTCCGCTTTTCGTCCAAGCGAGTGCCGCTTGTGGGTACGCCGTGAAAAGGTGGCGCTTTCCAGTGGGTGTAAGCCCCACCCGGCAATCGCTCCAGCCGGAAGCAACCGGGGCAGCTATGGAGGTAACGAAATGACTGAAGCCTTCGGTGAAGCATGTCACAAATTACGGTGACAGAGCGAGTGTGCAGGCCGTAGCTGCCTGACCAAAGCCGATGCTCGAATGACGGCTCCGGGCGACGGCGCATCGTCGGCAGAGAGCAGGGCGGGCAAGCACGCGCCGGCTACGGGCAGGCGATGATCGCGCGACTCGCTCACGACCTGACGCGCCGTTTCGGACGCGGATTCGGCAGGGCCAATCTGGCCAGCATGCGCGCCTTATATCTCGCTTAGCCTGCGGGGGAAAATTTCCAGACAGTGTCTGGAGAATCTGCGGCCCTCCACAATGTCCCGACGCCGTCTGGAAAATCGCCGCCGGAAGACGTTGTCGACGCCATGGCAACGGGGGCGACTACATGGCGCTAGCCAAGCGCTTTACGTTGCCTTGGTCGGCGTATGTGCGCCTAGTTTCAGTGAAGACGGCGGGCGCTCGCGCCTCCTATGAAACAGGGGCGTTGCGCGAAGGCTGGTCTGTGCGTCAGCTCGACCGTCTTATCAGTACCCTGCTATACGAGCGGCTGGCACTATCGCGCAACAAGGCGGCCCCGCTCAGGAAAGCCGCTAATGTCCAGCCGGGTGATGTCCTCACGCCAGAGGAGGCGATTCGTGGCCCGTTCGTGCTCGAGTTCCTCGACATCAAGGACGAGTACTCAGAGTCGGATCGTGAGGAGGCGCTAATCCAGCATCTGGCGGATTTCCTGCTCGAGCTTGGCCCCCGCTTCCCGTTCGTTGCGCGGCGGTATCGGCTAGAGGTAGCAGGCGATGAGTTCTTCATTGACCTGCTGTTTTACCATTTGAAGCTGCGATGCTACGTGATGGTCGAATTGAAGGTGACGCCGTTTAAGCGAGTATGTAGGGTAGCTGAATTTTATCTGTCAACCGCGGACGGACAAGTGAAGGGGCCGCACGAGCAGCCCACGATAGGGCTGCTGCTCCGCAAGGAAGATAACCGTCGTCTGCAGGGTACGCGCTGCGCGGCATCGTCAATCCGATGGGAGTCGCCGAATACCAGTTGCTGTGCGACATTCCTGCGCCTCTCACGCCCGACCTGCCATCGATTGAATAGATCGAGGCGGAAATCGGGCCGGATGACGGGGCTGAACCAACCGAACAGAAATAAAATGGACTATCGGATTACCTGCGAGAACGGTCTGGCGGCCGCGCCGAACGATTTCATGCGCAGGTCCCTTCGCAGGTAGTCGTTGATGTAAGCGAATTCGAAACCTGTTAAACGGTATATGGCCTCGATACGTATGTATGTTGTTCAGCTACCAGCCAGTCACTAAGATTTGATAGCACAACCAATCACGCGAGAGTCTAGCGATTCAACGCTGCCTGGTGTTGAATTTCGAATCAGGCTTTTACGAACGATCTTACAAACGTTTGATATGTCGCGTTGCCTGTACCTTTCCCGGTACCGGTTTGTGGTGAGCAAAGCGATGGGAGCTGTGCCCTGATGCTTTGAAGCATACGTCGTTACATTAACAGACAGAAGGTGAGAGAAATGGCACTTCAATTTAATGTGGCAGAAAGGAATAATGGTGGTTATCGACACCTCGCTTTGCTTAGGTGGTCGATGGTAGTGATCTTCGTCTGGTTCGGCATTCAGAAGTTCACACCGTATGCCGCCGACGCGATCGCGCCGTTGATCCAGCACAGTCCGTTCATGAGCTGGTTGGGGGTGTTCGGGGTGAGGGGGGAAGCGAAGATCGTCGGCAGCATCGAACTGACTACCGCGGCATTGTTGGTTATCGGATCGACGGTTCCGGTTGCATCGGCGCTCGGCGCTGCGCTGGCCAGCGGCACGTTCCTGCTCACATCGTCTTTCGTGCTTAGCACGCCAGGCATCACGCTGACCAGCGCGTCGGGCTTCCCGATCATCTCTACGTTGCTGGAGCAGTTTCTGATCAAAGATGTGGCATTGCTTGCGGCTTGCGTCACGCTGCTGATTGGATCGCTGTCGCTGCGATCTACAGCGTGATCTGACCTGTTGGCGATCGTTAGCCGACATATCACATGCACGGATTTTCACACTCCTTCGGAGAGTGCGGTTGCAGTGCAAATTCCTCTAGGTGCCTCCGCGAAAACACGTCCAGTCTACGCGATCATGTCGAATGAGTGCCCTCTGGAACGCGGAAAATCCGCGTTGCCATCGAGGGTCATTTCGTCTCTCTCTCAACTGATCGCTCCCAATCTGGCCTACATGCATCAAAACGCCACGAACTCACGATTCGTTAATAGAACGTTCTGAATAAACAACGGGACCGAAAATGCTGAGTCCGCACGAGCTTTCAACGCTAATTTTAATAAAGCACGCCGCGCAGACGGGCGATCTTGAGCGAGAAGAAATTGACGTACTGGTGCGACAGCGGCTGATTTTTGTGGACGTCGAGCAAAAACGCACCAGCCTCACGCCGTATGGCGATCGCTTGCTGGAGGTGTTACTGACCTGGCCTGGTACCGAGCGTATGTTTTAAGGTACCAGGGCTGCGACGAGAATTCCACAGACGATGAAATGTCTCCACGAAAACTAATCTCGTTGCTCGAAGTACGCTAACCGATGTTTCTCTCGTACAGGGCGCCAATGCTCAACGGGCTTGCCGCAACAACGACTAGCTTGACCGAAGCAATTTGCGATTGTATACAGACTGGGGCGGTCCTCGGACGTTGTCAAACTTGTTGGCCCACAAGGTCGTCAGCGTGCTCCAATGTCGCGTACATCCGTGGCGGCACCGCCGGCCTGGTCCTTGTAAAAGAGATGCGCCCCAATGTCGAGCGAGCCATCGCGAATCTCCTGGGGCACGAGCCTGCCTCCTTGGCGTCCGAAAATAGCAGGCATTGCGCTTCGTCCGTGACTAATGGTAGATGGCATACATCCCATGCCGGGCAAGCGTCGCGACAAGCGCGTCGCTGCTTACGGGAGAGCGTGCATCGGTGGAAGGGCAGAGTATTCGCGAAAAGTGTAACCCTGCAACGAGCAAGTGCACCACTCAGTACAGGTGAAGGCCTAAGGCCGCTGCTGTTCGCGTGACCGAATGACGTCGACCTATGGTCGAGGACGGCATTGAAGCATTCGCGAAACGTCTGTTAGTCGATACAGTGGGGCGGCTCTCCTCAATTATCAGATGTTGCAGCAGATGCTGAGGATCCAGCGGACTCGAGACCGGACCGGCAAGCAATATCGTGGTCCAGATCGCGACTGCGGCGGCAATTCCTCTGCCCGGTTTGCGCCAGATTGTTCCGGGCCTTCCGCGGGAGGAGAACCCGCCTAGCTCAGCGATGACGACGAGTAGCCATCCCGAGCCCGCAGCTACCTGTAGCCCCCTGTCCAGAAAGGGCCAAACAATCAGAAGGGCTGTGGCAAGCATCTCAATCGCGAAGAAGATCCTTATACCTTCCATCCACGAGCCGGCTCGCCGCACGATTGTCGCAATGCCGCTCCCGAGTGCGACCAGCGGTAACGCCAGTCCGACGCTCATCGTAACCATTGCCATTGCCATCGCGCCTCCACCGTCCATAGGTGTCCAGACAGCGAGTCTGGATGCCAGACGAGTCATTATGTCGGCGTTTACTGCGAGCGCCGCCAAAGCGCCGACTCCCGCGACAGCCAGATACTTGATCGTCTTGCGTGGGTGGGTGGGAACATTCAATAGTGCGCGTTGCCATCGTGGAGGAAGCTGTATTAGCTCATCTGCCATTAGCCGAATCGCAAGTCCTATGAGCAGGATGGCAAACAGAATGAGCCACGGCGGACTCCCGAGAAACAGTTTGGAAGCACCTTCGTAGGAAGCCGCAGTGAGGCCTAGGGTCGTGTAGACGACCGTCGAGCCGGCGACATAGCACAGCGAGAGCATGAGAGCACCGCATCCTGTGATGCGTGCGCTGCTATTGACGACGATAGCCGACAGGATCAAAGCTACAGGGAGCGAAGCGGGCAGTGCGGCCAGCATCAACCCGGCAGCGAGGTACAAACCGAGCGCCTTCAGGAAGCCGTGATTTGTTGCGTTCACTTGTGTCTGTTCGAACGGAGCTCCGCGTGCCGAGATGGGAGCGCGAGAATGACTGGTGCCTGTTGTCGACCGCTGAGGTTCGGCCAGCGTCAGTACATGATCGGCCTTTGCCCCGGTTTCACGATCGTACACGGTCGTTTGAAGGGTAGCGTACGATTCGTTCGATCCGGTCAACCCCCGGGTTTCGTTGGTCGCACGTGCGTTGCCAGTTGCAAAAAGCAGGAGCAGACAGACGATAAGCGCGATCGGTCTTTCACACGTGGCGAGCAATAAGGAGAGAAGTTCAGGCATTTTTGTACCGATCTCACGTTCGATTTCCCGGTCGTTCCTAGTCGGAACTGGCGAATTCAATCCGAGAGTAGTGGACGGAAGATAGCCACCTGGCCATCGAGTCTTGACTTATGCATCGCGCAATCAAGGAAACGTCCATCGCCGAAATCGAATGCGACGACGTTGTCGCGCGCAGCGCAATACAAATGACCATCAGGACGGAAGGTCGCGACGGCGTCGGGTGCACGAAACGGAACCTCGCCGGATACGACAAGATGTGGTCGTCACCGCTATTCACATAGAAAGTCTGTCGAGCTGAACTCACGGTCAGGCCGCGTGGGTCCGCAATGGAGGGATTCGGGTTGAAAGCCGCTTTTGGTGTTCCGTCCAGGGCGAACGAGAGAAGCGAACCGAAACCGTCGCCGTCGGCACCGAAGGCACTCGTAACGAGAATTTGCATGTGGCAATCCTGTGAAAATGGCCCATTGCGGTTGGAAACAGTCTATCTTCGCGAGGCGTGCGGTACCACGTGCCTGGAGGCATACCAGTTATCGCGCGTTGGAATACCGGTCTGCGAGGGCCGCTATGTGCGGTGGGTATAGTCGAGGGACATGGTTTCAGGCGACTTAACGACACATCGGCGGCGAGTTCGCGTCGACGATGACACGAAGGAGTATCTCACTGATCCTACGTATGGACTATTGATTAGGAATCCAACGGGACGTATCATGGAAAATCCGCCGCTGCGGCACCCCCGATATTGCGGTAATGCGCGGACGGCCTAGAAACGAAGGCGCATGCCGGCGGTCACAGCGACTTGGTTACCCGTCGCCGATGCACCACCGCTGCTGGTGTTGTTGATCATCGCGCCGATGGTTTGGCCATTCAGACCTTCACGGTTCATCACGTGTTGGTATTCGCCCTGCAGGTATACGGTCATACGCTTCGACAAGTAGTAGGCAGCTTGCAGGTTGAATTGCCCCCACTTCGGTTGAGAACCCGAGCCGAAATTGGCTTGCGTATACGTGTAACTACTTGCGAAGCTGATTGTCTTTGTCAGGGAGTAGTGTCCGTTCAATTCTAAGTTCTGGAAGTGAACGCTGTTCCCACCAAAAGAGATGGCTTGACCGGCAGCGGTTGGATTGACGCTGAATCCTTGCGTCAGGTTCGTTTGCGAATATACCAAACCAATCACTGCCGGACCGATTGCGTAATTCGCGCCGGCGCCCCAGGTTTGCTGACGGCCGGCGAGCAGTGTGTTGTCGCCGCTAACTGCCCCCGCACTGTTTACCGAACTGAGCGCTGCGGCGGAAGTGATACCAGACAGGTTGTTGTTCAGTTGCAGATACGCGACCGCGACGGTCAGGTCACGGTGTGTGTACGTCACACCGGCGCTGTACGCGCGGTTGTTGGTGAATTGGCCTGCGGTGTTCGAGAAGGCGTACAACGCAGCGAACTGAAAGCCAGCGTAGCTCGGGCTCTGATACTTAACAGAGTTGTTCAAGCGGAACGAATTGTCCAGGTTGTCGTTATCGAACGGATGAGCCACGTACGTGCCGCCGTACTGTTGACCCGCCAGCCCCAGCGGCTCGATGTAGTCGACCATGATGTCGTATTGGCGACCGAGGGTCACCGTGCCGAACCGATCGCTACCCAGCCCGACCAACGATTGGCGGCCGAATTCGCGACCGCCCTGACCGAGAGTGCCGTTGTTGGTGCTGAAGCCGTTCTCCAACGTGAAGATAGCTCGCAGGCCGCCACCGAGGTCTTCGGCACCACGAAAGCCCCAGCGGCTGGAGTTGACCGCGCCGCTCGTTTCTTGCCAGTTGGAGTGGCCTTTCACGTTGCTCGAGTATGTGATGCCCGCGTCTATCAGGCCGTACAACGTGACGCTGCTTTGCGCGTGCGCAACCGTTGCAAGTGAACCCGACAGAAAACCAAGCAGAAGCGCCTTTTTCATAGTTGTGATCTCCGGGAAAAGCGGGTTTGTTAGCCCAATCTTAAGGAAGCTTTTGTCACGCAAACTCGTGTGCGAGAGGGCAGTCGAATGATTGCCGTCGGGTACACGAAGCGCCTCCATTGAACAGAAAAATATGGATACCAAAGTGAATATTCGCTGTTGGAGGTATGGCGATATACGCAATAACCTCTTGAAGGTTCCTTTTGCTCCGCGCCACTTCTCAGGCAGTCCGTCTCTATGCATGATGTGTTTCGTGTACTCGTAGAATGTCTCGCTAAGCCGAGCAAACGCGCGGCGATTGAGAAGGAGCCGGTTTCGGTGACACGCACGAACGTTGCCAAGATCGCAAGTTTATTCTCTACTGTTTATAATTTAGGATAGCTAACAGTTGTTAGAAAATCGAGAATCAGACTGTTTGACGCAATAGTCGGTGAGATAACCCTCGTGCAAGTATTTTGTGAATGCGTACGACACCAATCACAGGCAATTCGCCTCTCAAACAACATCGGTAGTTCCAGCTCGCCACAATCTAACCTAGGGGCGGGCGGGATCTAATTCGCAGTAGATCCACAATAGTAATTTGGTTTCAGGCTCTCGTGTTACCGCCTTGTCGATTTCGTACGGCAAGCCTTGCCAGCCAGCGAGACGCCAGAGCCACGTGCCTCGTCGGTGGCCAACCCGATATTGGCGAGGATCGCCTTGGCGCGCGTGTAAATGCGTCTGCCGGACTCGCTGACGGCCAGGTGAGGCGTCGTGCAATGCAACAGGACAGTGTGCACGTGTTGCTCGAGCGCGGTCACGGCACGGGAAATCTGGGCAGCCGTCGCATTGTGCTCTTTCGCGACAGCCGTGAAGGAGCCTGTTTCGACTGCGCGCACGAAAATGCGCATACCGAGGACGATGTCTGTCATTCTTGTTCTTCCGCTCCTTTTTGCCAGGGTTGCCTTCGTCAAAGCGCCTCACTAAACCAGTGCCTCCTGGATGGACGACGAACTGTAGTTGCCGCATGTTTGCGTCGCCGCTACCGGTGCATCTGCATGCCCGAGCGTTTCTTGCACGAAGTTGAGGAAGGCGCGGGCTTTTCTGCTTGCCATCCGACCCGCCGGAATGACCGCCCACAGCTCAAACGGGGGAAGGCGCCAGTCCGTCAATACGGTCTTGACCTGGCCACTTTTCAATTCGGGCATAAACATCCACTCAGACGCGATCGCTATACCGACACCTGCAAGAACGGCCTCCCGTACACCTTCAAAAGCACTCAGCGACAGCCGGCCATTCAGGGAAACTGACGACTCAGTATCGCTTCGCCGAAACGTCCACATACGCCCACCATCCGGCTGACTATAGTTGATGAACTGATGATCGGTCAGGTCACCTGGCGTAGGGGGGATGCCGGCGCGTCCGAAATACGCTGGTGAACCGACGACATACCGCGGCGCCTCTGCGAGTTTGCGTGCGGGCATATTTAAGATCTCGAGACTTCCGGTCCGCAACCCGACGTCGACGCCCTCCTCAAGCAAGTCGACATGACGATCGTCGAGAACAATGTCAAGTGCGAGATCTGGGTACATGTCGAGAAACCCCTTGATCGCGGGCATGAGGTGCAATCGTGCAAATGTGACATCTGTGCTTATGCGCACGCGTCCCGATAGGTGTGTGCTGGATCTTCGCGCAACGTGCTCGGCCTGCTTGACTTCCAGCATCACGCGCTTCGCCTGTTCGTAAAATGCCTCCCCGGCGTCGGTGGGCGTAAGGGCGCGCGTCGATCGAAGCAATAGTCGGACTGCAAAACGTTTTTCCAATGTCGCAATTGCTTTGGAAACGGCGGGCTGCCCCACGCCGAGCGAACGTGCAGCGGTCGAGAAAGAACCGCTTTCGATTACGCGTACGAAGGCTTCCAGTGCCATCAGCTGATCCACTATCTTTTCTCCTTCAAACCAGAAAGCGAAGAGTGCGCGAGGCGCGACCGTCCGGAAGAGCAAGTAAGAGGTCGGGCAAGGTAGAGCCCTCATTGCAGCGCTCCCACGTCGCGGTTTATCGTCGCGTCTGAATTCGCTGGAAGTCGTATAAAAAGAATATAAGCCACGTATTGCGACGGCAACATACATACGTATGGTAGGTATATCGTCGCGTGTAACCAGCGGTCGCGTGTCGCAAATCGCCTATCAAGAGTTTCGCGGAGTGCGGCGTAACGTATATCGCCTCGATACCTATGTATGTTGTCTGCCCCGGATCCAGTCACTAACATTTGATCGCATCGTCCAGATACGCAACCGACTTACGGTGGCGAGTTACGCCGCTCATCAAAAGGGGTAGTCTGCATGCGACCGAAACGACCGTTTTCCGTATTAGCCACTTGTGTCCTGCTTTACGTAAGTGCTGTGTACGCGCAGAACTCCGACGCCCCGGATGGCGCAACGGCACGTTCGAGCAGGGCGGCAATGAAGACTGCGGATCGGCAAACGGCGCGTGCTGTGCAGAAGGCGTTGTCTCACGTCAATGAACTCGATCCCGCGGGCATCACGGTGTTCGCCTGATCGGGCGTAGTGACGTTGGTAGGGGGCGTGCGGGACGTGAGCCAGATATACCGAGCCGGGACAATTGCTGCGGGCGTGCCCGACGTCATATCGGTCAACAATCGACTGAGGGTCCGTGTTCCGGGCGGACGTTGACGCGAGGGCATTTTTAGCTGCGAAGCTAAGGCGTTCGTCAAGTTGATAGCGATGTCGCGACCAACCGCGGGAATGCGGACTAGTCTCTGGCGGGATTTTGTGTTTCCTATGAGCCGTTGTGACGAGAGTCTCTTAGGCGTGGTCGCAATCGGTGACAAGACCTCACAAACTATCTCCACGGGACGCCCCAAGGAGTAGAGATAGGCGTTGTCGCGTGGCGCGTGTAGCGCCGCGTCGAAAGGGTATCCAGCCGGAACGTGAGTTCCGGCTGGACTTTACGTCAGACCAATATGGAGTGGGATATGGCTAATGTCGATCATTTCGATGTAGTGATTCTGGGCAGTGGGCAGGGAGGGAAACTCCTTGCCTGGAATCTGGCGAAGTCCGGCAAGAGGATCGCAGTCGTGGAGCGTCAATGGGTGGGCGGCTCATGCCCGGCAGTAGCCTGTCTCCCCAGCAAGAACGAAATCTGGAGCGCGCGGGTCGCCCATCTCGTCCGGAATGCGAACCGCTTCGGTGTGAAGACAGGCGACGTGACGATCGACGTCGCCGAGGTACTTGCGCGCAAACGCGGAATGATCGAACGCGAGGTGTCGTTTCATCTCAGAGCGTACCAGTCCAGCGGTGCGAGCCTCGTAATGGGACGCGGGTATTTCGTCGGTCCCAAGACGATAGAAGTACAACTGAATGAGGGGGGGACACGCTCGCTAAGTGGGGACGAGATAATCGTAAACGTTGGTTCTCATGCGGCAATGCCCGCAGTTCCCGGGATCGAGGAGGCGAAACCTTTGACACATATCGGCGCACTCGATCTCGACTATGCACCCGCGCACCTGATCGTACTGGGTGGAGGATACGTGGGAGTGGAACTGGCTCAAGCATATCGTCGCTTCGGCAGCCGCGTGACGATCGTTCAGCGTGCGCCATACCTCGTTCCGCTTGAGGATCCCGATGCCGCGGACGAGTTGCGTACGCTCCTACGCGATGAAGGCATCGACGTGCTGACGACGGCAGAGACGCTGAGCGTCGTAGGATTATCGGGCGACTTGGTTCGGATGACGGTGCGGACGCCGGAAGGTGAGCGCGACATTGAAGGCAGCGATCTGCTAGTCGCGACCGGGCGCGTTCCCAACACCGATGGAATCGGGCTCGACAAGGCGGGGGTGGAACTGGACGCGCGTGGTTACATCCGCGTGAATGAATACCTGCAAACGACTACGCCAGGTATTTGGGCGATTGGCGAGGCCGCGGGTAGTCCGCACTTTACGCACGTATCGGTAGACGACTTTCGGGTAGTGCGCGACAACCTTGCCGGTGGCAAACACAGTACGCGTGACCGGCTCGTGCCTCATACGGTATTTACGGATCCGCCTTTCGCCCGAGTTGGAATGAACGAGCGAGAGGCGGCACAAAAAGGAGTCGCCGTTCGCGTGGCGACGCTCCCGATGAGCAATGTTCTGCGGACCGAAGCCACCGATGAAACGCGAGGCTTCATGAAGGTCCTCGTAAGCGAGGACGACGATAGCATCGTTGGTTTCGCGATGATTGGCTCAGAAGCGGGCGAAGTTATGGCCGTGATTCAGGCCGCGATGCTAGCGAAGCTCCCCTATAAACGACTGCGTGATGCAATCTTTTCACATTTAACGATGGCGGAAGGTCTTGGGCCACTGTTCTCGAATTTGGCGGAACGGAAGGCTAGCTGAGAGCGTCGAGTCAGGATTTGAGATAGACCCAATATCGGCAGTGTGCACAAACGGCGATGTCTTCATTCGATTGGGCCGTCGTCAGTCCCTGTATAGCGTTTCGACGGTCCGGTGAAGAGGGGCAGCGCGACCCGGTTGATCGCGCTGCCTCGGAAAACGCAGCACCTACGGCGCGTCACGTGGTGGCTGACGAGATCAGTATATTGGTAGATTGTCCGTCACCGTTTGGTGTCCTCGAATTCGTGAGGAGTACACCAACCGAAGAACGAGTAGGAATGGCACAGCGGGATGTTCCGAAGTACAGAAGGCGATAAACATGTATGTTGTTGCCTGCCGATCCCGCCGCTAACATCGAGTCATGAAATTCGACGATCACTGTTCGTCAGCCGTATCGAACACTCAAGATACCTACACGCTAACGCCGGTTCCGTGAGTCCAAGTGTTTAGATGAGCGGTGCCGTGACGTCGAGTTCCAAGTTGCAGAAGCATAGGTTGTGTTTTAGCCCATCGAATTTCACGTTGACTTGGTCGGAGTACGCAATGAGCATACGGAAAAGTATTTCGCATTCAGACACGGATTCGGCGTCAGCGGGTGTGCGCGGCTACGGACACGCCCAAGATTGCGTGCACGAAACGTCATTGATGAACATTGAACCGGATTTGCGTTGGCGTCACATTACGATGGTGCTGAGAGAGTGTCTCGAGGAAATCGATATTATAAGCAGTCCGGCAAAATGCACTCGAGACCGATATCGGGTATTCATGCGTGGGGACTGCTCTGGACGAAACGCGAAGATTGAAGTTCTCGACCATCCGACGCCGGTGAGGGTGGTGCTTTCATGGCGTGACCCGACCAGCTGCAGCTATGGCTATCAGGTCTGGAACAAGGGAGTAGCGAAACGATCGGGAATGTGTGCGATGAGCGGCGCGCCGATACGTAGGGGGGACACCATCTATCGACCTGCGTTGAAGAGCCCGATGCCGGTAAACGCCTCCGCGATGATTCTCGCAATATGTATAGATTCACCTAAGATCGAGGCGTGACGCGTTAGGGCTGGTATGAATTTGATCACGTCCGAGCCGGCGCACTCGTGTCCATCGGGAAGTCCTATTTGACGACGACAATGATGTACTGCACTATGGTCGCCTTGGATTGCAAGTAGCACCGTAAAATTTCGCTCGAATCGGGGCAATCGCGGCAGGCGTCCACCTTTCGTTTTTTTGGGCGGTGGAAAGTAATCCGTGTTTCAGAGTGCCTTCTATTGATTCGGATGTGTTCGGAGCGCCTCGGCTTTGTGAACGAGCTCAGCGACCGACCTTGCCATCATTTTCTTCATCAGCTGACCGCGATAGACTTTCACCGTGATTTCGCTGAGTTGCATTTCAGCGGCGATCTGCTTGTTCATCAAGCCAGAGGTAACAAGAGCCATGACCTGCTGTTCACGTACCGTTAGCGATGCATAGGCGGCGCGTAGCGACGACATCGATTCCTCGGCGGCAAGGCGCTGGCTGTCACGTGCCAGTGCCTGCGTGACGGCATCAAGCATGTCCTGATCCTTGAAGGGCTTTGGAAAGAAATCTAACGCCCCGGCTTTCATGGCCTTCACGCACATCTCCATGTCGCCGTAGCCGGTCATGAAGAGGATGGGCATATGCAGCGAGCGAGCAATCATCTCCTGTTGAAAGGAGAGCCCATTCTTGCCTCGCAATCTGACATCGAGAATCAGGCAACTCGGGATGTTGGATTTCTTGAACTCAAGAAACGCTTCTGGCGTTGCGAAGGTCTCGACCCGCAATCCGACCGAACGGAACAGATTGCTCAACGAATTCCGCATTGGCGCTTCATCGTCGATCACGTACACGATCGTGCTGTTCATCGCGCCGCCGCCTTGTTCAGCAAAGTTGAGAGCCATGACGAAGCCTCTTGAGCCGTTTGACCAATGGGGCGGAAGGGACAGGCATCCGGCGACATGTCTTCGATTTTGATGTCGGCCGGAGGCGACCTGTGCATACCTCATTCATAATAAATGGATTATAGCGGTCCCAGCACGCCGGTGGGTGCCTCCGTTCGTTTGGTCCAGCAGCGCATCGACGTTTCGAGTCGCTCAACGCTTAAACCCGCGGAAAACGCTCTCGCGCTGGCGTTGAACGGGTCAGAACATTACTGTCAGGACGGGCAGAGTTGTCATTTGTAGTGGTTGGCGTGCCTTCGAGAATGTTCGCTGGGGCGGCTGCACGTAGGACTGTTGATCGGTAGTCAGTACAGTAATGTAATGTGTTACGGAACAGGCCGACGCCCAGACCGCCAGATCACGCGCAGGCCTCGCACCACGCTACCCGATGTAAGTCGTGAACGCCATTTCGAAAAACGATAGGCTGTATCTGTTACTGGCGGTCGCGTACGGCACTCCCGGTTACGGGTAAAGCAAATTGAAAGGCTGAGCCGGAGGTGACCGGCTTCACAACGGGACCCTTAGCCATGGCTCACGGGTCGAGCTCCGCCGCAACACGCGAGGTGCTGGAATGGCTTGTAGGCTGGCGAACGCAATAACCCCCGGCGCTCGCCAGCCTGGGCCAGCCTATTGCGCCTTCGCAGCGTCAAGGGTCCGCTGCGCTCAGGCTTCGCCTGGCCCTTGACCCCGCTACGGCGCTTCCCTTACGGAGCCGCCCGATGGGGGGACCTGGCCAATGATTCATGAGTCAGCTCGTGAAAGGCCTCGACAACTTACTGCTCATAGAAGGGTGAGGCCGCGTATCCGCCTGCGGTCGAATCCGCGAAACCCACACGGCCCAGTTCAAGGTGACGCACGAAGCCAGTTCACGCGCGATTCGCGGCTCGAGAATGCTGAATATCTCCGACTACGATCTTGCAATCATCGGAGAAGGCGAGTTCGTTCGCTATCGTGGAGTTCGTCCGGGCGAATCGGTACTCGTCGCCGTGCCGCTCGACGACGACTCAGCCGCACAAATCCTGGCCTGCCTTCAACACGTGCTCACGATTCGCGACCGGCTCGATTCTCGCTGGGCCGCCTTGCCCGCCGGCATGACCCGTCATGACGACAAGATCGCGTTGGTGCTGGACGATCCAGGCGGTTTGCCGCTGCACGCGGCGCGCCGCGGTGCGATGGCGCCAGGCGAATTTCTGGACATGGCGATAGCGATCACCGAAGCGGTCCAGGCCTTGCACGAAGAAGGCCTGATTCATGGCAATCTCAGTCCGTCGAATGTGCTTCAGCGCGTGCAGGGCGGCCGATGCCAGGCGTGGTTGACAGGCTTCGGGTTCGCAGCCTGTACACGTGCAATGCCGACCGCCTCGCGGGCG
>Ga0210387_10001245_pt1 | contig 19081 bp, 15 predicted proteins | sample IncBWC7OmetaG_FD_160108 | JGI IMG/M metagenome (GOLD analysis project Ga0210387, IMG submission 160108) | Forest soil microbial communities from Barre Woods Harvard Forest LTER site, Petersham, Massachusetts, United States - Inc-BW-C-7-O ...
CTCGGGGACGATGTGCTCGTAGCTGGCGGGGATCTTCTCCACCGCCGCCACGTGCATCCCCCCTTTGTGCGCGAACGCCGAGTGACCGACGTAGGGGGCATGCGCGCGCGGGCGGATGTTGGCGATCTCACTGACCGCGCGCGACAGCTCGGTGAGGCGTGCCAGGTTCTCCTCCGGCACGCAGCGGCGGCCCATCTTCAGCTGCAGCCCGGCGATGACCGAGATCAGGTTGGCGTTTCCACACCGCTCGCCCCAGCCGTTCATCGTCCCCTGCACCTGGGTGCAGCCGGCCTCGATCCCGGCGAAGGCGTTGGCGACCGCCACGTCGCAGTCGTTGTGCGTGTGAATCCCGAGCGGCGTGGGGACGGCCCGTTTGACCGCGGAGACCACCTCGGTGATGGTCCCCGGCAGGCTGCCGCCGTTGGTGTCGCACATCGCGATCCAGTCGGCGCCGGCGGCCGAGGCGGCCTTGACCACGGCCAGCGCGTAATCCGGATCGGCGCGGAAGCCGTCGAAGAAGTGCTCGCAGTCGAACACCACCTCGCGCCCCTTCTGCTTGAGGAAGGCGACGCTGTCCGCGACCATCGCCAGGTTCTCCTCCAGTGTGGTGCCGACGATCTTGGTGACGTGCAACGTCCAGGTCTTCCCGACCACCGCGACCGCGGGCGTTTCGGCGGCCACCATCGCCGCCAGGATCGGGTCGCTGTCGGCGCGCCCGCCCGGCTTGCGGGTCATGCCGAACGCGGTCAGCTTGGCGTGGCGGAAGGTGACCGACTTGGCGCGCTGGAAGAACTCGACGTCCTTGGGGTTCGACCCGGGGTATCCCCCCTCGATGTAGTGGATGCCGAAGCCGTCCAGCAGGCGCGAGATCTTGAGCTTGTCCTCCACGGAGAGGGAGAGGCCCTCGCTCTGGGTGCCGTCGCGAAGGGTGCTGTCGAACAGTTGAACGTCCATTTCCATGCTCCAGGAAGGGAGAATCTACGCGAGTCTCGCCCCGCCCACCACCGGGCGGCCTAAGCGGGGCCCGAGCCGGCGTCGAGATAGCGCCGCGCCCACAGCTCCAGCGAGACCATCAACCACAGCAGCTCTCCGTGGTCGGCGTCGCCGCGCAGGTGGCCGTCCAAATAACGCCGCGCCGCCACTGGTTGCAGCAGGCCGCGATCGCGAAAGGCCTGACTGGCGAAGATGTCACCGGCCAAGGCGGCCAAGGGCCCCCGGAACCACTGAGCCAGCGGGATGGCGAAGCCCTGTTTGGGCTTGCTCAGCACTTCGGGCGGAAGCCAGCGGGCCGCCGCGCGGCGAAGCAGGTATTTGCCGCGTCCGTCGCGCACGCGCAAGGAGCGCGGCAGGCCGACCGCGAACTCGACCAGTCGGTGACTGAGAAACGGCGAGCGCCCTTCGAGCGAGTTGGCCATCGCCATCCGATCCAGCTTGACCAGGATGTCATCCGGCAGGTAACTGGCAAAGTCGATCGACACGCAGCGATCGAGCGGGCGAAGAGAGGAGAACGCGCGCGCCACCTGGGCGAGCACGCCGTAGTGGTCCGCGCCGTCGGCACGGACGGCGTCGCCCAGAATCCGATCGGCGACGTCGGCGCGGGTCAGCGCCACACCGGAGAGATAGCTCTCCGGGAACTCCAGCCTGAGCCGCTCGGCGATGCGCGCCAGGCGATAGCCGCGCGACCCAGGGACCCAGCGTCCGGCGATCTTCGCGGCGGTGGCCGCCGCCGGCTTGAGCGGACCGGCGCGCTCCAGCGCCAAAAAACGAAGATAGCGATCGTAGCCGGCGAACGCCTCGTCACCGCCGTCGCCGGTGAGCACCATCTTCACCTGCTCGCGCGCCAGCTTGGCCACCAGGTAGGTCGGCACCGCCGAAGAGTCGGCGAAGGGCTCGTCCAGATACCAGACCAGCTGTTGCAAGAGCTCGACCGCGTTCGGTTTGACGACCAGCTCGTGGTGCTCGGTGCCGAGGTGTTTCGCCACCCGACGGGCGTCGGAGAGCTCGTTGTAATGAGATTCGCGGAAACCGATCGAGAAAGTGCGGACCGGCTGCTGCAGGTGGCGCGCCATGAGAGCGACCACCACGCTCGAGTCGAGCCCACCGCTCAAGAACGCTCCGAACGGGACCTCCGAGACGAGTCGGCTCTTGACCGCCTCGTCGAGGAGGCCGGCCAGCTGTTCCTCGGCCTCGCGTTCTCCGAGCTCGTGCTTGGGCTCGAGATCGAGCCGGTAGTAGCGACGGAGGTCGAGCCGACCGTCGACGAAGCGAAGCGAGTGCCCCGGCGGCAGCTTGTGGACGTCCCGGAAGATACTGCCCGGCGTGGGGACGTACCCGAAGCAGACGTAGGAGCGGACCGCCTCGGGGGCGATCTCGCGCTTGAATCCGGGGACCGCCAGCAGCGACTTGAGCTCGCTGGCAAACAGCAGCCGTCCTCCTGCTTCTCCAGCCTCTCCCGGTTGGAAACTGTAGAAGAGCGGCTTTTCGCCGAAACGGTCGCGGGCCAGGATCAGCGCCCGCGCGCGCCTGTCCCAGAGCGCGATCCCGAACATGCCGTCCAGACGCGCGAAGCCGTCGTCGCCCCACTCTTCGTAGCCGTGGACGATCACCTCGGTGTCGGAGTGGGTGTAGAAGCGATGTCCGCGCGCCTCGAGCTCGCCGCGCAGCTCCCGGTAGTTGTAAATCGCGCCGTTGAAGACCGCTTGCACCGAACCGTCTTCGTTGCGGACAGGCTGATGTCCGTCGGCCAGATCGATGATCGACAGGCGGCGCATGCCGAGCATGGCCTGTCCGTCGCAGTAGCTCCCCTCGTCGTCGGGGCCGCGGTGGGTGAGGGCGGCGTTCATCGCCTGCGCGACCACCGCCTTCGGGAGCGAGCCCCCAGGCGCGGCGACGATGCCGACGATCCCGCACATGGGTTAGGGCTTCTCCCGCACATCGCGCACATCGCGCGGGCGCGCGCCGGCATAGAGCGACAGCAGCTTCCCCACCACGATGTCGAGAGATGCGGTGGCCTCCACGTCGGTGCGGGCCTGGCGCCCCATCTCCGCCAGCCTCTCGGGCGGCAGCGATTGCGCCTCGCGCAGTGCCGCGGCCAGCGCCGCCATGTCCGCGACGTCGAACAGCCAGCCGTTGCGGCCGGGGACCACGAAGTCCTCGCTCCCGCTCACGCGGCTGGCCAGCGGGGGGAGTCCGCTCGCCATGTACTCCAGCAGCGCGTTCGACAGCCCTTCGATCCGCGAAGGCAGTACCCCGACGTCGGCGTCGGCCAGCACCTCCTCGACCCGATCGCGGTGGCCCAGGAATTCGACCTGATGAGAGAGTCCCAGCCGCGCCGCTTGTGCGCGCAGCGGCCCCTCGAGCGGCCCACCACCGACCAGACGCAGCCGTGCGGTCTCACCTGCCGAGAACGCTGCCGCCCAGGCATCGAGCAGCATCCCCAGCTCCTTTTCGGGAACGAACCGGCCCACGAAGACGGCCGTGAACGGCGCCCCCGGAGCGCGCGGGGCCCGGCCCCGGAAGCGGGCGGTGTCGACCGCGTTCGGCAGGACCAAGATTCGCTCGGCCGGGAATCCCTGCCGGGCCAGCTCGGCCGCGAGCCGCCTGCTGATCGCCTGCACGGCGGTCGCCCGTTTCAACCAGCGGCGCGCCAGGCGGGCGAACGGCCTCTGGCCCCCAAAAGCCTTGAAATGACCCTTGAAATGACCGCTGAACGGCGCCATGACCCCTTGCTCGAGCTCCCACGAGCCGGAGATCTTGACCACCACCGGTTTGCCGACGAGCGCACCGACGAGGCAGGTGACGGCGCCCAGGTGGTGCCCGATGTGAACGTGCCAGGCGTCGTAGCGCCGGCCAGGGCCGAACAGAAAGGCGCCGAAGCGGAGACACATCACGGCCGCGCCCACGATCGGCAGGCGGGGGTAACGGATGCGGGCGACCGGGATTCGCTGGCAGCGCTCGGCGGTGAGCTGCGGACCGCGGGCGAGGAGAGGCGTCACCACCGTCACCCGCTGGCCGATCCGCAGGAGGTGAAGCGCCAGCGTCCGCACCTGCGACTCGGCGCCGCCGCCCCCCTGCGGGGTGAAGTCGCTCTCCAACACCATGAGCAGGCGGAGGGGGCGGGCCCGCGGCGCCTGCGCCACACCGATCGCCCTGGGACCGACGGTCGAATCAGTCGCGGGCGCGAGCATGAGCGAACAACTCTAACAGCTTGTTCGCCTCGCGCGCGGCGTCGAACTCCCGCTCGATTTTCGCGCGCGCGCCTGCCGCCAGCCGTCGGCGAAGCGCGGGGTCGTCGAGCAACCGCGCGAGCGCGTCGGCGAGCGCCCGCGAGTCCCCCGAAGGGACCAGCAGCCCTTCGCGTTCCTCTTCGATCAACTCGGGGATCCCGGAGACGCGCGTGCTCACCACCGGAGCGCCAGCCGCCATCGCCTCCATCAACGACACGGGGATGCCGTCACGGTCACCGCTCGGCGCGATCAGGCTGGGGAGCGCGAAGATCGTGGCCGCGGAGAGCGCCGCCCGTACCTCCTTCTGGGGGCGGGCGCCGACCAGCTCCACCAACTCGGAGAGGCCCTGGCGATCGACGCCGGTCTGCAGGGCGCTGCGGAGCGGCCCCTCACCGACGATCCGACAGCGGAAGCGGCGCCCCCGTCGTTTGAGCTCGGCCAGGGCCTCGACCAGGATCTCGAATCCCTTGATCGGATCCAGCCGGCCGACGGTGAGGATGAGATCTTCCGCGCGTCCCTCCTCGCTGAACGCCCAGTTCGGCAGGTCGACGCCGCAATGAACGACGTTCAGCCGGTCGCGCGCCCGCGCGGTCACCTGCTCGGCCAGCCAGGCGACGTTGTAGCGGGAGATGGTGACCGGCACTGCCGCCGACTCGATCTTCTCTCGCAGCAGGTGATCGTGGACGAAGATGTCGTGGGCGTGACAGGTGAAGCCGAACGGCTTGCCGACAAGACGCCCCAGAGCCAGCGCCGCCGTCGACGGGTAAGTGGCCCAGTGGGCGTGGATGACATCGGGATCGAACTGCCGGATCCAGTCGAGCTGCTCGACTGCCCGGGCGACCGCCTCCAGCGATTTCGCCAGCTCGATCGGGCGTCGCCCGAGCGCGCGGCCCAGCGCCAGCGCCAGCGACGACAGCGCGCGCGGATGCGCGAGCAGAGCGGCGGCGCGGCGCCACGCCGCCGGTCCAGAGGGCAATGGATGACGCACGCGCGGCAGCAGGCGCTCGGCCTCGGGATGCACCAATTTTTCGGACGGCGCCTTGAGCGAGAGAATTCGGACGTCGGCGCCGGCGGCGATCAGCGCGGCGATCTCGCGCACGATGAAGGTCTCCGACCAGCAGGGGAACAGCGAGACGACGTAGAGCAGGCGCGGAGGGCGCAAGGTCAGTGGTCGACCGATGTCCCCACGAAGCGCGCGCGTGTGCGCTCGTAGAGGTTGTCGCCGAGCGCTCGTTTGGCCAGCGCCAGGACGGCATGGCGCACCTGGGCGCGAAGGCGGGCGCGCCCGCCGCGCAGCAACGATTCGAAAGCGGGCTGCTCGAGCCCGGCCGTCACGGCGAAACGGCCGTGGCTGTGGCGCCCGTCGCGGCTGATGGATTCGGGGTTCGAGCCGAAGACGTGCGCGTAGCCGACCTCCCGGGCAATCTGCTCCAGGTCCCGGGGCGCCCGACCGCCGGGCGGGGCCAGCAGCGTCACCGGCTGTCCGATCTTCTCCTCGATCTCCATCCGCGCGCGGTGAAGCTCTTCGCGCAGGCGCGACGGCGAGAGGGTGGTCAGGTAGTTCCGGTGATCGAGGCCGTGCGACTGGATCGACATTCCCGCCTCGCCCATCTCGCGCAGCTCGGCCCAGGAGGCGAACCCGCTGGTGCCCACCTGCGCAGGGTTCACGAAGAAATCGGCGCCCGCGCCCGCCGCCCGCAGGGCGGGGAACGCCAGACGATGGTTGCTCAGGTGGCCGTCATCGAAGGTCAGGATCACCCCCGCCCGCCCGCTCAGCCAGTCACGCGCGCTGATCGCGGCGCCGCCGATTCGCTGGCAGAGCGCGAGCTGTTCGGCAAACCGAGGGAGCGGAACGGCGTAGTGAGGATCGGCCCCTGCTTTGTCGTCGTCGACGGCCCACAGCGCGTGGTACATGAGCGCGAGCGTGGCGTCCGACGAAGTTGCCACCTGATCCATGCACCGACCCGATTTCGAACGTATCAAATGCGTTGCTGGAAAACCACGATGACCCAAATCACCAAATCGCGAGGGCCAAGCTCGATGAGCCGGCTTGACCCGCAGGTCGCATCGCGCTCTCATGATTCATGAGGAGACGCGGCATGAAACTCTTCGGGGTCGTGCTCGGGGCGGCGTTGGTTGTCTCGCTGGCGAGCGCTGCTGGCGCGGCGCCGGAGCGCAACAACTGCGGTTGTTACAAGGACGGCGCCACCTGCTACTGCGACAAGAAGGCGAAGTGCGGCTGTCCCGGCGACTGCGAGCCCAAGGGGTGCGAGGCGCAGCGGGACAAAGAGCTGCAAAAGGAGATCGACGCCGAGACCAAGAAGGCGGCCGCCTCTGGACACAAGACGTCGGGCGACGACGAGGAGAACCCGAAGTCGAAGCAAGAGAAGAGAGAGGAGAACGCAGCGCCCAAAGCCGGACCGGGCCGCAAGATGACGGCGGCACAGTCGAAGCAGCTCGCCAAGCTGCTCGACCTCTACCTCGGCGATCACCCCGATGCCCGCGGCAGATCCATCGAGGAAGTGCGGAGCGACGTCTCGGGGCACTGATCCCCACGGTCGGGTCGACTCGGTTGCTTCCCGCTCGGGGCGCGCCCCGGCGGACACGGGACGCGGGGAATGGTAAGTTCGTGCGTTCGGAATGGCGCAGCACGGTCGCTATAAGATCCTCAGACGCGTCGCTGACGGCGGGATGGCAGAGATCTTCCTCGCCACCCAGCTCGGCCGCGAAGGGTTTGCCAAGCCCATCATCCTGAAGCGGATCCACAGCGCCATCTACGCCGACCCGCAGTTCCGCAACATGTTCATCGACGAGGCGCACATCTCGATGAGCCTCTCGCACAGCAACATCGCCCAGGTGCTGGATCTCGGCGTCAGCGCCGGCCGCTACTTCCTGGCGTTGGAGCTGGTCGACGGCTGGGACCTCGGACGCGTCCTCCATCGGGCGGCGACGGCCGGCGTGCGGCTGCCGCGCGAGCTCGCGTTGCACGTCACGGCCGAGGTCTGCCGTGCGCTCGCCTACGCGCACTCCAAGACCGAGGGGCAGAAGCCGCTCGGGATCGTCCACCGCGACGTCAGCCCGCACAACATCCTGCTGTCCGATCAAGGCGAGGTGAAGCTGACCGACTTCGGCATCGCCAAGGCGATGAACAAGCGAGAGCACACCGGCACCGGCGTCGTCAAAGGGAAGGTCGCCTTCATGTCGCCGGAGCAGGCGATGGGAAAGCCGATCGATCAACGCTCCGATCTGTTCTCGCTGGGGACGGTGCTCTACCTGATGGTCACGCGCTCGCGTCCGTTCGAGGGGCCGAGCGATCTCGAGACGCTGTTGCGGGTTCAAAAGGGGGACTTTCGGCCCCCCGAGGAGACCGCGCCCGATCTGCCGCCCGAGGTCGCCGCCGTGATGGCGCGCGCCATGCGCAAGGAGCCCGACGAGCGTTACCAGAGCGCCGACGAAATGCTGGCCGACGTGGAGCGGGTGCTGCGGACGGCGTTCCAGCCGGTTGGCCAGACGGAGCTCAAACGCTGGTTGACCGAGCTGTCGGCGCGCGACGGCGTCCCGCCGATCAGTCAGTCGCCGGCGACGCCGACCCGCGCCACCTCGACGCGGACCAAGACCGGGACCGGCGAGCTGGAAGAGGAGGACGTCGTCCTGCTCGACACCGACGAGGAGATCGTCGACGGGGAAGAGGCGACCTCGCTGGCGGTGGTCAAAGGGGGGGGGATCTCTCGGCCGCGCGCCACCCGCTCTCGCCCGACGCGGCCTGATTTGCCGGTGCCCGAGGACGCCGAATCGATGTCGAACCTGTCGGGCCGCTCGGAGCTGGCGCTGCCGATCCCCGAAGAAGAAGGGGGACGTCCAGGCCGTCGCCGTGCCCGCCGGGGCAGCGGCCTCTCGATCCTCTTCATCGGAGCGCTGCTGGTGGCGGGCGCCTGGTTCGGGGGCAAGTACGCCCGGACCTGGTTCGGCGCCGTCGGGACCCAAGGCGCGGCAAATCCGGCTGCCGCCACCGACCAGCCAGGGGCGCAACCGGCGGCGGGCGCGGCGGCGGCCGACAATCCAAAGACGGCGGCTCTGCCGGACGCCTCAGCCGCCCCGCGAACCGGCGAGACCGCTGAGGAGCCCGCTGCCGCTCGCCATGGGGAGTCGGCCGCAGCGCATGAGGCAGGCCACGAGGCGGCCACCCACCGCCACGGCGGCGAGCGTCCCAAGGACTTCGTGGGGCGCGACCTTTCAAGCCTCAAGATGGCGCCCGATCCCTCTCTGCTGCCGCCGCCGAACCTCCCTTCGGTGCCGAAGGCCGCCGACTCTCCCGCCCCTGCGCCGGCCGCTCCCGAAGCTCCTTAACGCGCCCGGATGTCGGCTTCGGCCGGCCTGGATGCCGCTGGATCGCCCGCGTTGTCGCCTGCTGGGGGGCCTGTTTCTCCTTTTTGCCCCTGCCGTGTCGATTTGAGCAGACACGCGGGACTGACGAAAGGGAGAGACACGATGAAACGATCGGCTTTGGTCACGACGATGGGCATGCTGGGCGCGGCGTTCGCGCTGGTGGGTTGCGGCAAGATGGACGGCGGCGAGTTCGAGGGAAGCACGCCGACCAAGGACACCGTCGCCCTGGTGGTCCCGGCCGCCAGCTCGACGACCGCCACGACCGGCGCCCTTTCGAACGGCGCCGTCACCGTCAAGCAAGGGGCGCTGATGGGAGAGACGGCCAACGACTACGTGCTGACGGCGACTCTCGCCTACGTGGTCAACACAGCGACCGGGGCCGTCCTCGGCCTCGTCAAGGCGGTCACCAACTATCCGCCCTCCAGCGTCGATGGTGACACCGGCGTCTGGGGGCCCTACACCGATCCATTGAGCGCGAACACCTATCGGCTGACGGTCACCAAGCAGGCGCCGCACGTCTTCGCCTGGAAGCTCGACGGCAAGGGGAAAACGGCCGATGACAGCGCCTTCGTGACGATTCTGTCTGGTGTGCACACCCGCGCGGTCGACGCGGCCGGCAATCCCATGGAAGGGTTCGGCAGCGGCAACTTCGTCATCGACTGGGACGCGGCCGACACGCTCCCGCAGCACGACACCAACGTCGGTCAGATGGCGTTCACCTACTCGCGGATGAGCCCGACCGCGACGGTGACCAACAACGTGACCTTCACGAACATTCTCGACAACTGCGATCCGGCGAGCTGCAAGACGCACGGGCAGATCTTCGACGCGCTCTACGCCTACGCGGCGACGCCCGGCTCGGGCGGCGACCTGCAGTACGGCGCGACGGAGAACTTCGTCACCACCACCGCCGCCAACGAGACGATGTCGGTTCACAGCCGCTGGACGAAGATGGGCGACGGCCGCACCGACGTCCAGATCACGGGCGGTGACGTCGGCACGGCAGTCGACACCTCCAGCGAGTGCTGGGACTCGAATTTCGCCTCGGTCTACAGCGCGTTGTCGTACGATCCCAATGACCCGAACGTGGACTGGGGATCCGAGTCGAGCTGCGTCTTCGCCAGCGCGGCGCTGGTCTCTCTGTCGCCTTAACGAGAGCAACTTCGAGGGCCCGGGGCCGCGCAGGCGGACGCGACCTCGGGCATTCGCATGAGTCAACCGGTGTTGGAGATAGTGAGTGGCGGAAGGCCGGCCGATTCTCGGGCGGCGCTGCGAGAGCTCTACACCACGTACGGAGGGACCGTGTACGGCCGTTGCCAGTACATTCTGCGGGACGCCACCAAGGCGGAGGATGCGATGCAGGACGTGTTCGCCAAGGCGCTCACCCACTGGAGTGAGTTTCGCAGTGAGGCCTCGCCGCTCACCTGGCTGACCCGCATCGCCACCCACCATTGCCTCAACGTGCTGCGCGCCGAGCGCGCCCCCTGGCACCAGCGCTTCGCCCGCGAGACCCGGGCGCGCGGCGAAGGACACGGCGGGCCGCAGCTGTTCGAGGATCGCGACGCTGCCCGCAAGCTCTTGGCCGGGCTCGATCCCGAGACGCAGCAGGCGGCGATTCACTACTTTGTCGACGAGATGACGCTGGACGAGGTCGCTGTCGCGATTGGGCGCTCGGTGCCGACGGTGCGCAAGCGGCTGGCGGCCGTGGCGGCGCTGGCGGGGCGCGAGCTGCCTCCCGAGGGAGGGACGACATGAACACCGAAGGACACATCGGCGAGCTCGATCTGCGCCGCCACCGCGCTGGCGAGGCGGTCGGTGCGGAGGGGCCGGTCATCGAAGCGCACGCGGCGACCTGCGCCGAGTGCAAGGCGCGCCTCCGCGCGCTCGACGACGAGCAGCGGCGGTTCGAGGCCGCGATCTCGTTCGATCGTTTCGCCGCCGGCGTCGAACGTGCCGCGCGCGGTCCAGGCGCCGTCTCACGCCGCCGGGCGCCGATGCGCGGCTGGATGGTGGTCCCCACTCTGGCAATCGCTGCGGCGGTTGCGGTGCTCGTGACGTTCCACGGCCCTTTCCATGGTCCTTGGGCACCGGTTCATCCTCCCGGCTACGACGGCCTCAAGGGGGGCGCCGGGATGATCGTGCGGGTGGCCGGGACGGCGGGGCAGCGAACGGCGCGCGTCGACGCCAGCGAGCCGCTGTCGGCGGGCGAACGGCTGCGCCTCGGCTACCAGACCGGCGGCCACCGCTATCTTCTCTCGCTCTCGATCGACGAGCGCGGCGAGGTGACGCCGCTCTATCCCGAAAAGGGGGCCAGCCTGACGGTTCCCGCGGGCGTCCCCAGCGCGACGCACTTTCTCCCCGACAGCCTGGAGCTGACCGGCGCCGGCCTCGAGCGGATCATCGTCCTGCTGTCGGACCAGCCGATCGACGTCGAGGCCGCCCGCGCGGCGGCGCGCGCGGCGTACGCCCGGGCGGGCGGCAATCTCGGGCGGATGCCACCGCTGGGCCTCCCGGGCGAAGAGTTCACGCGGACGTTCACCAAGCCGTAATGCGTTCGCCGGCGAAAACGGCCGCTTGCCTCCCCGCGCTGGCGGCGCTCTTCGCCCTGTTGCTGGCGGGCGGTGCGCGCGCCGACGTGCTGCACCGGTTTGCGGTCATCGCCGGGAACGACTCGGGCGGGGCCGACACCCGCCCGCTGCTCTATGCCAGCGCCGACGCCAGCAAGGTCTACGACATCCTCACCCGGCTGGGCGGCGTGCGGACCGAGGACGCAACTTTGATCATCGACGGCGGCGCCAGCGACGTGCTGAGCGCGCTCGGCAAGGTGGAAAAACAGGCCGCGGAGGCTGCCCGCCACGGCGAGCACACGGCGCTGTTTTTCTATTACTCGGGGCACGCCAAGGACGGCGCGCTCCGCCTCGGCGAATCGCGGCTGCCGATCGATGCGCTCAAGGGGCTGGTCGCGGCGGCGCCGGTCGATGTCCGGATCGTCATCCTCGATTCCTGCCGCTCGGGTTCGATCACCCGCAGCAAGGGGGCGCGCAAGGCGCCCGCCTTTGCCATCGAATCGGAGAGCCCCCGCGACGCCAAGGGGCTGGTCATCCTCACCTCCAGCGCGTCGGACGAGGACTCACAGGAGTCGGACGCCATCGGCGGCAGCTATTTTTCGCACCACCTGGCCAGCGGCCTTCTGGGCGGGGCCGACAAATCGGGCGATGGGCAGGTGACGCTGTTCGAGGCTTACGCCTACGCCTATGACCGGACGGTCGCCGACACCGCGGAGAGCGCCGCCGGCGCGCAGCACCCCACCTTCAGCTATGACCTGGCGGGCAACGGCGATCTGGTGTTGACCGACGTCGTCTCGCGCCACGAAGGGGTCTACTTTCCGCGCCAGGCCCCGAGCGGGGTCTATTTCCTGGTGGACCGCCAGGGATTCGTGGCCGCCGAGATCAACAAGGGCGACGGCGTCGATCGGCGCGTCGCGCTGTCGCCTGGGCGCTACCGGGTCAAGCGGCGCCTGGCGGACCGGCTGCGGGTCGGCGAGATCGACGTCCCCCGCGGCGAGCTGGTCACCCTCGAAGAGGGGAGCCTGCACGACGCGCCGTTCTCCGCCGATCCGGTCAAGGGGGGCAGCCGCGTCGAGCTGAGCGCGCGCTGGTCGGTCGGCGCGGGGCTGGGGTTCCAATCGGTGTTCGAGGCGCCCGACGGCGCAGGGCTCTTCCCGCCCACGGCGCTCGTCGACATCGACTTCGCACTGCGCGATTTTTTGCGCCGCGACTGGGTGCTGGGGTTCGATCTGGCGGGCGGCAGCGCGAACGGCGTCGCGCCGGTGGTGGAGACGCCCTTCCACTTCACCGAGGCGTCGGTCGCCGCCGCGCTGACCGTCGAGTGGCCGCACCGCTACCTGACGCCCTTCGTGGGCGGCCGGCTGGCGCTGCTGCTGATGAACCGGACCTTCGAGGACAACGCCTTCCCGGCGCAGTTCTACGCCACGCTGTCGCCCGGGATCGTGGGCGGCGCTGCCTATCATTTCACGCGCTCGACCAGTGTGGTTGCGCGCGCCCGCCTGCACTATCTTTTGTACAACGTCGACGGTAACCGCTCGCTCGGTTACTGGGAGCTTGCGACCATGGTGGCGTATGACTTTTAAGCGTCTTTTTCTGGTGGCCGGGGTTACTGCGATGATGGCTGCCTGCGGCGACTACTCGAACGAGGATCTCCTCTATATGAGCGCGGTCCCCTCCAGCTCGCAGCTGGCAGTGGTCCTGCCGGCGGCGATGGTGACCGTGACGCAGGCCGAGCTGGCCCAGGACACCCACAACGGGATCAGCAGCGTGAACACGATGCTCGACGAAGTGCTCGGCCTCGTCGACGCCATCCGTTCTTACGAGCCGACCGGTCGGACCAGCAACAGCCGCACCTGGGGCCCGTTCGCGGACTCGAACAACCGTGGCTGGCAGTGGCGGCTCGTCGTGACCCGCACGGACGCCACGACCTTCACTTACGAGTTGGACGCCGAGAACACGACGGCGACGACGCCGACCTGGGTGCCCTTTCTCGACGGATCCTTCGATCTCGCCGGTGGCGTCAAGCGGGGGAACGGCTCGGTGACCGCCGACTTCGGCGCGCTCGCCGCCGCCAATTTTCCGCTCGACAGCAACACCAGCCAGCTGGCGACCCTGACGATCAAGTATCAGAACTACCAGACCGCCGGGTCGCCCGTCAGCGTGACGCTGACAATCATGCGGGCGGCGCCCGACCCCGTCACCGGGGTGACCTCGGCTAAGTTCACGTACGAGATCCTGGCCGACGGCTCGGGCGAGATCGCCTTCACCCTGGTCGGCAACGTCATCCCCGGCCCGGCCATCGAGACCCTCGACCTCAACGCCCAGTGGCTCTCCACCGGCGCCGGGAAGGCGACCCTGATGGTCGCGGCGGGTGACGGCGCGGGGATGACCCAGACCGAGTGCTGGGACGCGACCTTCGAGGCGACCTACAACGACAAGCCCTGGTCGGTGACCGAAGACGCCGGCGATCCCTCACTTTGCCCCCTCCTCCCGACATTTCAACAATGATTCAGATGGGTTACGTGGGGCTGGATCAGAGGTGCGATGTTGTCGTACCATACGGCCTCACCCACCGCGGAAGAAGGACGATCTTGGCAGAGCATTTCAGGCGAATCGATCCCCGCTACGAACGTCAGCTCGAGGTCGAGGTCCTGTACGACGGGAAGAAGCAGACCTCCCAGACCCGTAACATTTCGCTCGGCGGGCTGTACTTGGATTCGCTGACGTCGTTGCCCATCGGTACGACCGTGCAGTTGAGATTCACCCTGCCGACCCAGCCAGAGCCGGTGGAGGTCGCCGGCGACGTCCGCTGGGTCGTGAAGAAGGGGACCAGCGATGCCTCGGGCATCGGGATCCGTTTTCAGGGGCTGCGCGCCAAAGACGTCTGGGCCCTGAACCGCTTCTTCCAGAGCGTAACGTAAGAAAGCCCTTCGGCCGAGCTCATCTCAGGCCGTCGGGGAGCAGGGGCGAAGGGACGCCGCTGTAGGTGACCCAAAGTTGGTGCGCGGCGCGGGTCATCGCGACGTGCAACAGGCGACGTGCGTCGTCGCTGGCGGGGTACGACGTCTCGGTCACCTCCAGCAGGATGACGATGTCGAACTCCAGCCCCTTCGACTGGCGGACGTCGGTGACGTCGATGCCGGCCGTGAACGAGAAGTCCTGGTCGCTGACCAGGCGCAGGTTGGGGACCTCGGCGTTGACCAGTGCCTCGTAGTAGAGCCGCGCCTGCTCCGGGTGGCGGGCCAGCAGCGCCACCGAGGCGTCCGGCTCGGCACGGATCAATTCCTTGAGCGCGTGCGAGAGGAATTCAGTGCTCTCCCCGGCGGAGGCGAAGGGGAACGATTCGACGGGCGCCCCGGCGCGGGGCGCCACCGGGCGGATGTCGCCCATGAGCGGGCCGAGGACGTGCTCGGCGGCGTCGACGATTTCGCGGGTCGAGCGGTAGCTGACCCGCAGCGGTTCGACCCGCTCGTGCGCGATCTCCAGGAAATCGAGCAGCGCGGCCCAGTTGGAGAAGCCGTGCTCCGGCGCGATCGCCTGCGCCGTGTCGCCGGCCAGCGTGACCGACCGCTGGGCGCTGGTGGTGTCGAGGAGCACCGCCAGCTCGAGCGGGGAGAAGTCCTGCACCTCGTCGACCATCAGGTGCTCGTAGGCGTGCGTCGTCTTGCTGCCGGCCCGGTCGGGGATGCGGCCGCGCTGGCGCTGGAAGATGCGCAGGAGGAGCGCCTCGTCCTCGGGATCGAGGGCGTACCGCTCGTCCTCGCCGCCGTCGCTGGAGGCCACCGAGGGGCCGCGGCCGGCGCTGCGGAGGCGCTCGCGCTCGACACACCAGGTGTGAATGTCGTCGAGCTGGCCGGGCGAGAAGACGCCCGGCGCGTGCCGCGCGAACCCTTCGCCGAGCCCGGCCCGATCGGTCAGCATCGCCGCCCACTCGCCCGTGGCGTCGCGCGTGCGCGTGCGCAACGCGCGGCCTGCGTTCTCGACGGCGTTGCGGGTCGCGGGATCGAGCGTGGTGTCACGCACCCATTGCGCGAGCGCGGTGACGCGCCCGTCGACGGGGCCAGTGGTCCGGTCCCAGAAGGCCAGAGTCGCCGCGGCCTCGGCTTTGCCGGTCAAATCTTCGGCCAGCCGTTCGCGGCACCAAACGGCGATGGCCGCCTGACGGTCGTCGATGATGCGCAAGAAGGCGCCGTGGGCCTTGGCGCGCATGACGACGGGCGGCGTCTCTTCGGTGAGCTCGAAATCGAGCAACGGAAAGGCCGCGCGGCGCGCCGCCTCGGCCCAGCTGCCGAAGGTCATCACCGGAACGCCGGGGACGTCCAGCGAGGGGAGCACCCGCGACACGTAGGCGGCCAGCGCCCGCTGGTAGACGATCACCAGCATCTTCTCGGGGCGGAAGCGGCGCGGATCGGCGAAGGCCAGGTAGGCGATGCGGTGCAGGCCAATGGTGGTCTTGCCGCTGCCGGCCGAGCCCTGCACGGCGATGAGGCCGGAGGCGGGCTGCGTGATCAGCTCGAACTGCCGCGGGTCGATGAGCGCCGCGATCGCCGGGAGATGCCGGTCGGGGCGGCGGGCGCCGTTCTCGTCGAGCCCGAGCTTGCCGCGGGTGGCGGGCGCCTGGGTGGCGCCGGCGTCGGCCGTGGTCGGTGCCGGCGCGGCGCCGGATGCGCTGGCGGGGACCAGCGCGGCCGCCGAGCCGTCGCGGGCGATCTGCAGGCGCGCCTGCCGGGCGGCGATCTCGCGCCAGGCCCCCGTGCGCAGATCGCGCGAGTAGGTCCCCTGCGGCGAGGCGACGCGGCGCAGGTCGCTGTCGACGATGGCCACCGTGCGGCGCGCCAGCACTTCGCCTTCGACCAGCCGATCCCCGAGGCGCTCCTCGTAGGCGTCCCCTTCTTCGTAGCGGTAGAAAAGGCGGGAGACGGGGGCGTTGCGCCAGTCGACGATCTGCACGCCGCCGCCCGGCTCGACGAAGCTGCGCGCGCCGACCAGGACGTCGCGTCGCTTTCCGTTTTCTTCCAGGCGCAGGTGGCCGAAGTAAGGGGACTTGCGATCGACCGGAGGCGTATCCCCCTTCCCGCGCTGGCGGGACAGCGCCTCGATTCGATGCATCTGCTCCAGGATCGACCCCTGGTCCTCCGGCTTGGCCTCGGCCAGGGCGTCGCGCAGCTCGATGAGCGCGCTGGCGTCGTCGACCTGGATGCGGCTCTTGCGGGGAGCGCCGGCATCCAGCTTGCGCAGGACCACCGTGAGGAGCTGTTTCTCCTCACGGACGATCTCCGGCGCATCGGCGTCGGCATCGACGTTCCCGGATCTCTCCGACGTCGTCGTTTCGGGTACCGGGTCCTGCACGAGGTCGGTCAGCATAATTGTGCCGCTCGGCTCTGTCACGACAAGACGCGCGGGGTGACCATCCCCCCGGTTCCCGCGGCCGCCGCCCTTGGAGGCCCTTACACCGGGGGCGAGCTCGTCTGCTCGCGCGCCCGGATGAGCGCCGCCTCTTCCGACATGTTGAGCATCGAGAGGCGGGTCGCCTGCAACAGCTTCAAACAGGCGGTCACCAGGCCGCCCGCGCCGATGAAGCCGACACCCAGCGCCAGGGCGCTCAGCAGGTGAAACCCAAAGTGCAGCGCGCTCCCCGCCATCGCGGCGCCGAGGATCGAGATCAGGCTGGCGCTGGCGAACGATCCCAGCGCCACGTACGCCGCGCGCAGTCCCTTGAGCAGCAGCACCGCCTGCTTTTCGGTCCGATTGGCCTGGCGCAAGAGGAGCGCCCGCACCTCGTGCGACAGGGTCCGGTCCTCGGTCCGCACCGACAGCGCGCGCATCCGCTCGCTGGCGCGCAGGAACCTGTTGCTGGTGCTGAGCGCCAGCACGGAGGCGGCATTGGTCAGCACGGCCGGCGCGGCGATCAGCGACAGCAGCGCGAACGGATTCTGCCCGAGATCAGCCGCCGGGCCGGGCATCGAGCGTCACCAGCTCGCCGAGCAGCGTCTTGTGGGTTGCGCCGGTGATCGTCACCTCGACGAGCTCGCCCGGGTGAAGGCCTGCCGCCGGGACGATCACCGACCGGAAGCCGTCGGTGCGCCCCATCAGCTGGTGGCCGCCGCGCCGCGAGGGGTGCTCGAGCAGGATGCGCTCCCGGCGGCCGACCTGCGCCCTCATGATCTCGCCGGTGACGCGCTGCTGAAGCGCGATCACCTCCGCCAGCCGGCGGCTCTTGACCTCCGCCGGCACGGTGTCGGGCATCTTGCGTGCGGCGGTCGTCCCCTCGCGCTCGGAGTAGGCGAAGGTGAACGCGCCGTCGAAGCGCAGCTCTTCCTGGGCGCGCAGCGTGGCGGCGTGCTCCTCCTCGGTCTCGTCGCAAAAGCCCACCAGAAGGTCGGTGGTGATGGCGACGGTCGGCATGGCGGCGCGCAGCTTGGCGTAGAGGGCCCGAAAGGTCGGGTAGTCGTACCCGCGCCGCATTCGCCCGAGGACCGTGTCCGACGCGCTCTGCAGCGGCAGGTGGACCTGCTTGCAGATCTGCGGGGTCTCCGCCATCGCGGCGATCACCTCCTCGGAGAAGTCGAGCGGATACGGCGAGGTGAAGCGGACGCGGGCGATCCCCTCGATCGCCGCGACGGCGCGCAGCAGCTCGGCGAACCCGACCTCCTCGTAGCGGTACGAGTTGACCGTCTGGCCGAGGAGCTGGACCTCCTTGCAGCCGGCGTCGACCAGCGCCCGGGCCTGGCGCAGGATCTCGCGTGGGGCGATCCCGCGCTCGCGCCCGCGGGTGTAGGGGACCACGCAGAAGGTGCAAAACTTGTCGCAGCCGCGCTGGATCGTCACCCGTCCGACCACGCCGTCGGGCTCGCCCTCGGTCGTCAGGGCGGGATCCAATCCCTCGTAGGTCTCCTCGCGATCGAGACGCGTATCCGTCACCGCCTGACCTTCCCGGGCGGTCGCCACGTGATCGAGGAGGCGCCGGTAGCCGTCGGGGCCGACCACCAGATCGACCTCGGGCGCGCGCTCGCGAATCCGATCCTTGAGGTGCTCGGCCATGCAGCCGGTCACGCCGAGCACGACGTCGGGCCGCGCCGCGGCGGCCAGCATGCTGGTCCGCGCGAACACCCGCTCCTCGGCCTTTTCGCGCACCGCGCAGGTGTTGATCAAAATGAGGTCGGCCCGGGTCGGATCGTCCGTTCGGCCATAGCCGCCACGCTGCAGCAGGCCGAGGACCATATCCGTGTCCGCCACGTTCATCTGGCAGCCGTAGGTCTCCACATAGGCCAGCTTGTGCTCGGCCCGCCTGGCCGGCGCGCGCCCGGCCGTCTCTGTCGACGTCGCGGGGGCCGCAGGCCGCCGGAGCTGGACGAGATCGCTCACGGGGGGATGTATAACCCGCACATGCGCTGGAAGGGAGCCGCCGCCGCCGTTTTCATGGTCTCGGCCTGGGCGTGCGTTGCCCACGCGGACGCACCCTGGGTCTACCGCAGCATCGTCCTGCCGCGCGGCGAGGTGGCGGTCGATCTGGGCCTGGGCCTCGGCCACCAGCCCGACGGCCCCCCCGACGACGGTTCGATAACCGGCTTCGGCCTGAACCTGGCGATCTCCGCCGGGATCACCCACGAGCTGGAGTTCGGCGTGCGGACCGGCTTCCGGCTGGACGACGCCGGGCAGGCGACGCAAGCCGATCGCTACGGCCGGCCGTTCGACACCGAGACCTTCGGAACGAACAACGACACCGTGGCCAACCCCGAGATCCACCTGCGCTGGGCGGTGGCGCGCGGGTCGACCGCGGAGCTGGGGCTCGAGTGGCGGGCCTACCTGCCGATCGAAAACGGGTCGTCCTTCGGGATGATGTTCGGGCTGCCGATCATGCTGCGCGCGGGGTCGCTGCGCCTCGACACCGGCCTTTACGTT